>Ga0247815_10000769_pt1 | contig 25015 bp, 23 predicted proteins | sample UWRJL194509B1_FD_181014 | JGI IMG/M metagenome (GOLD analysis project Ga0247815, IMG submission 181014) | Plant litter microbial communities from Arlington Agricultural Research Station in Wisconsin, United States - UWRJ-L194-509B-1 | ecosystem: Environmental > Terrestrial > Plant litter >...
GATCATGCTGAACAATGGATAGGTAGATCACGTAGGCGATGAACCCAATAGGAACGAGTAGGAAATAGAGAAGATTCTTATTAAATACCTTCTTTAAATTCCAGTCGTAAGCTCGTAAGAACTCAAGTCCACAGAGCGCAATTATAAGTAGTGCAGGGAGTCGTGCTGCCGACAAGACTGCGAGAAGGATTCCAACCCCAAGCCACTGTCGTTTGAGTGCAAAGTAGTATGCCCATAGACTCACGGCCATAAAGACGGCCTCGCTATAGAAAACATGCATAAAGAACGCAGCCGGCGCCGCTAGCACCATAGCGACAAGCCAGTACTTATTCTCTTTGCCAAGGATCTCTCGACTTAATTTTATAAGGGCTGTAACTGCAAACCATACGGCGACAGTATTTACGAGTTGTCCAGCTAGGGGTATTCCGAGTGCATTGAAGCTAAGTAAGTTGACGATCCCAACGAGCAGTGGAAAAAGGGGATAGAAGGCAGCTGATGCAAGGTTGGTCGAGTAGTGGTCGGTAATGATTGTTGTATACCATCCAGCATCCCAATACATTGTGTGATCGAGTAGCCCAGCACCGCTGTCAGAGTTGATGCTTGGTATGAACCCGAGTGTTGTTAGAAGAATCTTCCAGCCGATTACGATAAGAAGGGCAATCCCGAAATCTGTCTTTATGAGTCTTCCGAATAGCTTTTTCATCAGTTGTCATTATTGTATCAATAATTATTGAAATACCCCCAGTCTAAGGGGGTATCTCAACTCGCTCCTCTCTGGGGGTAATGCGCCCGCTAGGCGACTTTGCTGGATTGTGTGTGCTTGGGTAGCGAGACGACGGCTGTCGTTCCCTGGGGTGTTGCCTCGGGGAAGGCGAGATCACCTTGATCGGTCATCTTGGGTGTCGCCCTCAGCAGCACGACGGTCGGCCGGTTGGATGACTGGTACCAGACGAGCTCGGCGTCTTTGGTGGGGTCACCGATCGCATATTCGCGACAGGTGAGCCTTGCCGATATCCACCCGTCCTGGATGTCCAGACTCAGGAGTTCACCACGTACGAGCGAGGATCCGCTCGAGAGCGTAGTGACGACTATTTCACCACCGATGAAGTCATCAAAGAAGGTGCGGCGTGTAGCAGGTACGTGTTGCAAGGTTTCTCCTTAGTAGATCGACGAAAACAACTTATACATACATTATCATGATTTCAGCAAAAGTAAAGAAATAGAAAGGGGGGAGTACTAACGATTTATTGCGTCGTGGACAATTTTTAAAATCTTCGTATCAAAAAGACCTTTATCGAATCGTTTTGCCTTGCGGTGCAAAGTTGCTGGTAAGAATGACAAAGTTTCAAATCGTTTCATTGCAGCTACCAAATTTTCGACGGTTTGTTGTTTAAATAGAACGCCCGTTTCGCCGTCTTGGACAATATCAAGTGCGCCGCCTTTTGCATATGCGATCACGGGTGTTCCGGCAGCTAAAGATTCAACGGCAGAGATTCCGAAATCTTCTTCATTAGGGAATAGGAATCCCCTAGCAGATTGTGCCAGTTTTTCTAATTCACTATCACTCACCCGCCCAACAAATTTTATTGTTGGTCCAGCAAGCTTCTTAAGACGCGCTGTGTCAGGTCCAGTTCCGACAATGGTCAATGGCGCCTTTAATTGGTTGCAAGCTTCGATAGCGATGTCAAAACGTTTGTACGGTACATGCCTACCCCAAAGAACATATCCACTTCGCTCACCTTTTGGCGCGGGTGTGAATCGCTCAACATTTACGGGTGGGTGAATAACGGTACTCGGACGATTGTAGTACTTTTTAATTCTTGCCTGCGTGACTTCAGAGTTTGCAATCCAGACATCAATATCTTTGACTGAATCAAGATCGAGTTTGCGCATGCGTTTTACAAAGTAAGGAATAACAGGACGAATAAAAGGTGTCAGAATCCCGAAGTTAAATTCGTTTTTGAACTCTTCGTAGTGGCTCCAGTAGTAACGAATCGGGGTGTGAACGTAGGCAATGTGGACTTGGTCTAGCCGAGATTTTTTGACAGCTTTTGCTTCTGCGCTCGAGCTACTAATAATAATGTCGAATTCTGATAAGTCGAGTTTGCGGAACGCTTTGGCGCGAAGTGTTGGCCAAAGGACATGTTTGTAGCGAAGCTTAGCTGGGAGTTTTTCTTGCAAATACGTCGTGCGAACATCGGCACTTTTGAGTCCTGGAAAAGCGGCGGGATTATAGACCGATGTGTAAATTGGCGCTTTTGGAAAGAGTTTGTGGAGTTCAGCGACAACAAGTTCGGCACCACCAGCAACGGTCAGCCAGTCATGAACGATGGCTACCTTCGGTAGTGACTTGGGTGCTGGCACTATTTAGCTCCACGGCCACGAAGGACAACAAGAACGGTTTTGAATAGGATCTTGATATCAAGCCAGAAGGTCCAGTTTTGGGCGTAGAAAAGTTCAAGTTCAATCCGTTCGTCAAATGACAACTCGCTTCGTCCAGATACTTGCCACAGTCCAGTCACACCAGATTGAACACTATGGAGGAGTGCAGTTCGTCCGTGTGCCATCTTTGTTTCTTGTGGAAGAATAGGGCGAGGACCAACCAAGCTCAGGTCACCCTTAAATACGTTAAATACCTGAGGGAGTTCGTCGATTGAAGTCGCACGAAGCCAGTGACCAAATTTTGTAATGCGAGGATCGTTTTCGACTTTACGGTTCTTTTCATATTCAAGTGCAAGGTCTTCTCGGCCCATTTCGCGGAATTCATCAGCGGCATCTTTGCTTCCATACTGTGCACCCATGCTACGGAATTTAATCAGGCCGATTGGTTGAGAGAATTTACTGAGTCGCTTGCTGATATAGAAGGCTGGTCCACGATCAACGATCTTTTTAATGATCAAGATAACCAGAAGTAAAGGAGATAAGACGATAATAAGGATCAGGCTGACGAGGAAGTCGAAGATACGTTTGACGATTGCACCCCAGCCAACGAGCGGTGTTTGGTAGACGCTGATCATTGGGTAGCCTAGGAATACATCGACAGTGTTCTTGCCTGAATAGAAGCCAGATTCACCAGGAATGAAGCTGTAATCAATATGAGATTCTTGAGCAATCGAAAGGATCTTTTGGTTGCGTTCGACATTCTCGTAAAGGTCAGTTTGGATGATGGCAGTAATTTGATTGAGCTCAAGATCTTTCAAAGCTTCTTCAACATACGAGTAGTGATGGCCGGCAAATCCTTCGGGGAGATTCTTTTTTAGACCAGCGAAGGCAACGATTTCGTATCCGCTTCGGGCTGTATCGGCGAGGTTTTGTGCGATGTCGCTAGTTGCGCTTGATGAACCGATAAGGAGGACTCGCTTCGTCCCACGTCCGTAACGGAACATGAGTGAACGGATGAGTCGCATGATTTCCCTTTCTAGGACAATTAGGATAAATGCGCCAATCAATGCGTAGACGGCGACAAGCCTGGCAGGGAAGAGTATTTTATCGCTAATATATGCCCAACCAATAACGAGCAGAATACCAAGGAAAACACCAATAGCAATCTTTGCCCATTCAACGAGGCGCCGGTTATATGTGCGAGGTTGATACAGCCCAATGACGGCAAAGATAAAGATCCAGAAAGGGATAATTAATAGGAAACTAAAGAGGTAATCGAAGGCATAAATATTCTCTATGAGTGGGCGAGTATCGTATTGCACACGTGCAACGTAGGCAAGAGCGAACGTCGTGATAAGGATGAGTGTATCGATGAGGATCAGGAGAAGGCCATAGAGCTTGCTGTTTCGACGTGACATAGTAGTGTCAGTATACCATTATTTGAGCTACACTAAGAGGTACTCTATGGTAGTAAAACCTTCGAAACTAACACCCCTTACTTTTCTCGATAAAGTCTTTGTTGGTATCTTGATTGTTGTGTTTGGTGGGATTGTTCTACATGCACCACTCAGCGTGGGACTTGGAACGCTTTTCCCCTCAGCTGAATTCTTGATTAAATCTTGGAAAGAGATTTTGATGTTGCTGGCAGGGCTCATTATGTTAGCTGTTTTATATCAGAAAAAACAGTGGGCTATTTTGAAGCGGCCACTAGTACTCGTGATTCTGGGATATGCACTCTTACATATATTGTTGGTCCCACTTTTCTGGCAAGGCATACCATCTACAATCGCGGGACTGTTTATTGATCTGCGTTACCTACTGTTCTTTGTGTTGGTATATGTGGCGCTTTCGCTATTCCCGCAACTACGACGGTTATTCTTAACGACGTTCTTTGTAGGGGCATTTATTGTTGCCGCCTTTGCATTGCTGCAGGTATTCGTATTACCGCCTGATATCTTGAAATATATCGGCTATAACAGTTCGACGATCGTTCCCTATTTAACCGTTGATCAGAATCCGGATTATGTTCGTATCAACAGTACTTTGCGCGGTCCAAACCCATTAGGGGCGTATGCAATTATTGTCTTGTCGTTGCTGTTTGCTATTTGGTTACGCGTAAAGCCAAATAAAGCGCAGCGTCAAACGTTGGCGCTGAGTGTGATTGTTATCGGAAGTTTTGTTGCTTTGTGGGCGAGCTATTCACGAAGTGCGTTGATCGGTGCATTTGCAGCACTTGCGATTATTGTCCTCGCGACGGTTGGTAGGAAGCTTTCTCGGAAAGTATGGATTGCAGTGATCGTCGTTATCTTTGGACTTGTTGGTGGACTTGCTGCTGCGCGGGAAACAAGCTTTGTGTCGAATGTCATTCTGCACGATAACGCAGCGACGGGATCTGAAGTGAGTTCGAACGATGGCCACGCCGAATCGTTACAAGATGGAGTAAGTCGTATGATCCGACAACCGCTTGGAGGTGGCATCGGAAGTACGGGATCTGCATCGCTCTTGGGTGATCAACCGCTTATTATTGAAAACCAATATCTATTTATTGCACACGAAGTGGGATGGATTGGTGTCGCGCTATTCATATATATAAGCTTCCTTGTTTTGAAGGGTCTGTGGCGACGACGGGCTGATTGGCTTGCAATTGGAGTATTCGCGAGTGGTATTGGTCTGATGCTTGTCGGAATTTTACTGCCAGTATGGGTTGATGATACAGTAGCAATTATATGGTGGGGGTTAGCCGCAATTGCCCTCGCAGGAAAGGATACCGATGGCCGAACGTTCAACAAAAAAACAAAAAGAACTGCTTGATTACGTCGACGGATTTATTCAAGAACATGGCTACGGTCCAAGTTACCGCGAGATCATGAATGCGATAGGGTACAAATCTGTTTCCACGGTTGCGATACATATTGATGGGTTAATCACGAAGGGCTTTCTTCGTAAGACAGATAACTCGGCGCGTTCGCTTGAAGTTGTGACAACCAGTCCTACGACTGCTGCGAATTCAAAAACAGTTAGTCCTGCAAAAGAGAAGTGGCTTGTTGATGCGATTAACGAACGATTCAACACCTACGAGAACTCACCGAGTCAGATGACACTTGATGAATTATATGTATTGATTGGTGCACTCAAGATCTTGGGACTTGAGGGGGCACACGAGGCAAGCAAAGCTCGTCTCGGGAAACTTAAATAGCCGACCCCTGTCCGAGTTGACGCCTTCACTACGAGGTATTAGACTAAATGCATAAGCATAATCAAAAATAAATAAAGTTGGATAGATATGAAAACTAAATCAAAGCGTATCAGTAGAGTATTAGTCGCCGCCCTTTTCTTCGCAGGTCTTATCGTCATGCAATTTCAATCAGGCATGGTGGCGTTTGCTGCAGCCAAAACTTGGGATGGAAGCGCCGGGGATAACCTCTTTAGTACTGGTGCAAACTGGTCTGGAAATACGGCTCCAGTAAATGGTGACAGTATTATCTTTGATGTGACCGGACTTGGTGCGAATACGACGATTACAAATGATATCGTTGGTCTTTCTTTGGTTGGTATTAACTTTAGTGGTGACAATGCGAACTTTGACTACACATTAACCGGTAGTCCACTGAGTGTAAGCGGCTCAATTATTGAGACGAGTACTGACAATCATGCGACAAACGCACATATCCCAGTCATTAACCTCAACCTTACACTGACTGGGCCGACTATTCTTGACAACGTTGTTGTTGCGTTTGGAACGACATTGAATACAAATGGGAACTCTCTCACGTTGAATGCCGACTCGAACACAACCTGTGCGGCAACATCAGTCTCGGGTTCACTTACTGGAAATGGAACACTTAATGGAGGCTCTGGTCCTGTATATGTCGTTGGTAATACAGCCGGCTTTACTGGTGCAATTGTTATTGCTTCAACCTCAAGACTCAGTCTTAACGCAGGTGCAATTGACGGTGTTTCGAGTATCACCTCAAACGGTGGACGACTTGCACTTCAATTGAAAGAATCAAACCGCACTATGATTACTCCTATGAACCTGTCGGGAACGCTTGTTGCCTACGGTGGTTCAAATGTTGGATGTAGTGGCGCAACTGCAACGGGGCTTACACTGACCGATACCGGAAGTCTTACGCTTAACGGAAATCTTACCTTTATTGGTATGGATGACACAGACATGAATATTAGCGGTGCTTATCAAGCGAATGGCTTTACGACAACTGTCGATAACTCGATTGAAACCGGAACGCTTACACATGCTGCCGACTCGACTCCAGCAGCACCAACGGTTCCTCGTAACCTTGTTGCAACTCCTGGAAGTACACAAGCTGGCCTTGATTGGGATGCTCCAACAAGCAATGGAACGCAGGCGATTACTGATTACCGAGTGCAATACAAACTTTCAACTGACTCTGTTTGGACAACATTTACTGACGGTGTCAGCACAACGACCGCAACAACAGTCACAGGACTTACGAACGGACAAAACTATGACTTCCGCGTTGCGGCACAAAGTAGTGTTGGATTTAGTCCAAATGTTACCGTATCAAACATTCCAATCAGTGCAGTCGTAACTGCGCCGCTTGCGCCAACCGGACTTGCAGGATCAATTGCATCAGGAACAGGCAACCTTGTCCTTAACTGGACTGCGCCTGCCTCAGATGGTGGATCAGCAATTACAAATTACCTCGTCGAGATTAAGCTTAGTAGCAGCTCAACCTGGACAACTGTTGCGCATGCTCCGTTTACTGGTACCTCATTCGAAATCACAACTGGTATTACTGATGGGCAGACATACGACATACGCGTCAGTGCAATTAACGGAACGGGTACTGGACCGAGCAACGCAATCACAAACTTCCTTTATAACCCAGGCGATGGATCAACTGGAAGCATTGGAAGCGCTGGTGGATCAGGCACCAATCCTACAATCGGTGCACCAAACACCGGATTAAAATTACAGGTTCGAAGTCCATTCGCAATCATTCTTCTCGGAATCGGTTCAGTTGTTGCACTACTGATTGCCTTCTGGCCACGAAAACAAAATCTTAGGAGCTAATACGTGGAAGACGTGACTCGTCCAAATCAGCCTCGCGGACAGTTGAGACCAGCTCCTCGAGCTGGTTCTGCGACGCCCGGATCTGAACGAACACTCTATACGCGTCGAACACGTCTTATTGGAGAAATGGTAGAGGTGACAGAGGCTTTTGTGATTCAAGAATCGCCTATTCCTGAACCTGCTAATGAACCAACGCCGGAACCAGTTGTTCAAGATACTGTCCCCTCATACCTCGAGACAGAAATCCCAACTGCAGCACAAGAAGAAGTAGCTGAGACACCCGAAGAGCCAAAACAAGAAAAGGACAGACGACGTAACTTACGACGTCTTGGGCTGATACTTATTGCAAGCGTCATTATATTAGCAACTGGTTACGTTGGAATCGACACGCTTCTGACGAACAACCGCGTCAAAGCAGATACCTCGAAGCAACCGACGCAGCAAGCAGCAACTGGAGAGCTCGTAAAGGCCGAAGAAGGTACAGACGAAGCAAAACCGGCCGAGAATGCACTGACGAACTACAGCGTCGCTCCGTCGCTTCCACGAGCGCTCTATATTAATAGTATTGGCGTCGCATCAAGGATTATCCCAATGTCAGTTAATACGGATGGAAGCATCCAAGCACCGCGTAATATCTTTGACGCCGGTTGGTATAACGCAAGTGTAAAACCAGGTGAGCCGGGGGCTGTATTCATTGATGGGCATGCCTCTGGCGCAACGCGTGCAGGATTATTCGCTTACCTCGATAAACTGAAAGTTGGCGATCAGCTACAGATTGAAAAAGGGGACGGCAGCAAGCTTAATTACAAGGTTGTGCATGCTGAGGTCACAAAGCTCGATGAAGTCGACATGAAGAAAGTCCTTACGCCGTACGAAGGTGTTTCTCGAGGCCTCAACCTTATGACCTGTACCGGTGAATGGGTAGACGATAAACAGACCTATGACCACCGTGTTATCGTTTGGGCTGAACAGGTGTAAAGTTCCTTTTATCGCCCAAGACCCGTTGACTATTCGACAGAGGTAGAGGTATAATACCCTTTGTATTCCGACGTAGCTCAATGGTGGAGCAAGAAGCTGTTAACTTCGAGGTTGCTGGTTCGAGTCCAGCCGTCGGAGCCAAGAAAAAAGCCTTAGATCTTTAGATCTGGGGCCTTTTTCTTTGTTCGAAGTTTGATTTGAGCCAGCAACTAGCCAGCTTGTCTGGCGATAGTTGCGGTTCGATACCGAGGAGCAAGACAGAAAAGTTTATTTTTCTGGATGTGACGATGATAGACGGAGTAGTCCAGCCGTCGGAGCCAAGATGTTATTTCATTGTGATTTGAACCGATTTCCCTCTGTTGGGAGTCGGTTCTGACCATATCAGAGAGCTTTAATCGGCTCTCGTTCATTTTATCAAGGGGAACGAAGTATTCATTAGGGATGAATTGGATAGTTCTATCCATAATCGTTATCTTCTCACCGAGCCTTACGATTACACTACGCTTCTTCTCTAAATCATTACTATCAAAATATTCTTTTGCATAACGAGCAAATGTGAATACTTCATCCGCTTTTGCTCTCCAATCACGAGCTGTGTAATCGGCGTTGTTTCGTTGCTTCTGTAAAGATTCCAGCTCATCTTCTAGGTTCTTCATCTCGGCGTAGTACCACGAGTCGTCGCCAGCATCACCGTTATACCTCATGTGTTGTAGATTTGCTATGGAAAGTTTCTTCTTTTCTAGCGACTGTTTTAGCAACATCATTTTCGATTACTTCATCTTCTTCTTGAGCGAGTGCCTCGATAGCCGGTTGGTAAAAATCGGGGTCGATAGTGAATGAGCTTAGCTTAGCTTTTAACTGCTTAATAAGCTCATCTTCGTTAACGTGAAGGCTTGGCTGCTTGCACTTCATTGCTTTGTTTTTACCGGTACAGTGATAGTAAATACACTCCTTAACTTCAACGGTTGATTTGATTGTTTTGTGCTTTTGCTCTGCGGTAATTGCGAACCCACACTCTCCGCATCTGAATAGACTTCTAAATTGGAAGTCGTATAGCTCACTCTTTGGGCGAGTCGTATGGGCCGGGTCAATGATTGATTGTACCTTCTCAAACTCTTACTTCAATACGTCACTGTAAACCGGCTATTGGATGGGTGGTTGTAATTTCCGCGGCAATTACTAAAATACGCATTAACGCCTAAGGAGTGAGACTTAGTTAAGAAAAAATACACTTTACAGTTATGGGGCGGCTATTTTATAGCCGCTTTTTTCATCAATATGATTTATACTTGAAAGTAACAAATGAAAAGCATAAGTAAAATAGGCGAGGGTGGAAAATGAGCAAAAGAAAACCAAAGGTATTGTCACTTTTTTCTGGTTGTGGCGGTCTTGATTTAGGCTTTAAGCAAGCAGGTTATGAAATCGTATGGGCAAATGACTTTGAACACGCCGCTGCCTTAACTTATAACCGCAACTTTGGTCCTCACATGGTTGAGGGTAGTATTATCGACATTGATTTCAATGACACTCCTGACGTAGATATTATAACCGGTGGTTTCCCTTGTCAGGATTTCTCTATGGTTTCAAAAAGGGGTGGACTAGAAACAGATCGCGGAAACCTATATAAACAATTCGTTCGTGCTGTTGAAACTAAGATGCCGAAAGTTTTTGTTGCTGAAAATGTCAAAGGACTCCTTACTGCAAATAAGGGTCAGGCAATCCAGCAAATTACAGAGGACTTCGCTGAACTTGGCTATAAATTAGACATTAATTTATACAACTTTGCTCAGTATGGCGCACCTCAATTAAGGGAACGAGTTTTGATTGTGGGTATTCGTCACGACATTGATTTCACCTACACTAAGCCACTTCCTACTAACACAGCGGAGAATTACGTTACAGCCGGAGAGGCACTTGCCGGCGTAGAGAATGCCTTGTATAACAACGAACATCAGAACATTATGCCTAAAACTAGGACAATGCTTAGCATGATTCCAGAAGGTGGAAACTTTACATCTATTCCTAAAGATAGCCCTTACTATGTCAAGGGTATGATTAGCCACGTTTATCGTAAGCTAGACCGTAACAAACCTTCTACGACGATTATTGCCGGTGGCGGTGGCGGAACCTGGGGTTATCATTTTGAAGAAAATCGCCCACTTACAAATCGTGAACGAGCAAGACTATTTGGCTATCCTGATGACTTCATCTTTGAGGGTTCAATAACACAGGTTCGCAAGCAAATTGGTAATTCAGTTCCACCTGTTGCAGCGCAGAAAATTGCTGAATATCTATTGCCGGCTTTTGAAGCGAACAGTGTCAACGTACTTAACGCTGAGGTTGTTGATTATAAAAACTTTATGACTAGTGAGCTAAAATCACTCAAACACCTAGTGATGGCAATAAACTAAGATGTCTTTGCTACTCTCGAACCTTTCACCACTGCGAACTCAATTCAAAACCTATTCCAAGGTGTTTAAGGAGTTACTTGAGAGTTCAGACCAGTTGCATATTGCCAGTGGATATATCTCTACCGATTCGGCTGTTGATTTGAAAACTATCATCGAAACGAACGGCGGGCCACGCTTGGAGTTGTGTGTTGGAATGCACTACTTTGATGGCTTGAGTGCAAGTCAATTAGATGCACTACGCTCTTTAGATGAAACTTTGCGTAGTAACAAACTTGGACAAGTTTATATGGTTACGACGTTTCCTTTTCATGGAAAACTGGTTAGTTTTACTAAAGACGAAAGTCTTATTGGTTCAATTTTAGGTTCTTCAAACTTAACAAATATCGTTGAGGGGCAACGACAGTACGAAGCTGATTACTTATTCAATAATGCCGATGCTACCGCACCTGAAATTAGAGATTTTATAAAAGAGCTGATAGAGGTGTCGTCCCGGCCTCTTAGCGAACTAGAAATCAAACCAACGCTTCCCGAAAATAACTTACTCAAGGACCAAGTGGGTGTCATTAAACTTATTGATACAAAACTACTTGCAACTAAACAGCAGTTGTCGGAATTGACATTTGAAATCCCACTAAAAGGTGATGGCTCAGAAAAGAGTGGTTTTAATACTACGTTTGGTAAAGGACGAGAGAATGCTCAAGGATTTGTAATGCCACGTTCTTGGTATGAAGTGGAGTTGATTGTTCCTAAAACAATTACAACAAATATCGATTACCCTCAAGCTAGTCCACATAATCACGAAGGTGGATTCGACGTAATTACTGATGACGGCTGGTCTTTTAGGTGCAAAACTAGTGGCGATTTCAGTAAGAATCTACGTTCAGAAGATGACTTGAAAATACTAGGTAGGTGGTTGAAAGGCCGAATGGAAAACTCAGGCGTTCTAAAACCTGGCGATTTGGTTACTGACAATACGCTTGCAGAGTACGGCAGGGCAACATTAACAATGACTAAACTAGAGGATTCGTCTGCCTGGTATCTGGATTTTGGAGTATAAAATTATGGTTAAACATTTACAAAGTTATTTAGAAGTTTTAGCAAAAGATTCACCGAGTGCGGTTGATTCTGTTAAGAACACAGTAAGCGAATTGATTCCAAAATATGTAGAAACATTTACCCACAAAGAACACATTCAAGGTTTGCTATTCGGGCAGGTGCAAAGTGGCAAGACTGGGCAAATGTTTGGCGTAATTGCAGCAACAGCTGATGCGGACGATGCGTTCGGTATTTTTATACTTTTGACTAGTGATATCAGTGCCTTGCAACAGCAGACTTACAGAAGAGCATTAGAGGCTTTGGATAATACATTCGCGGTGTGTGGCGAACAGGATGAAGTACGCTTTACGGAAGCTGGTAAGCGTCGCCCGACTATTATTATTCTTAAAAAGAATGCAAACATTCTTCGGAATTGGCGTAACATCATAAGCGCATCGGATGCGTGTAAAGGTAGACCTATCTTTATAGTAGATGACGAGGCTGATGCAGCAAGCTTGAATACAAAGATTAACAAGTCCGAGCAAAGTACTATTAACGCGCACCTAGAGGCTATTCAGCACCTATCAACTAGTAGTATTTATTTACAGGTGACCGCTACGCCACAATCGTTATTTTTGCAGTCGGAAGAATCAGGTTGGAAGCCAAAGTTTATCCATTATTTCCCTCCTGGAAAAAGTTATTTGGGTGGTGAGTTCTTTTATAGTAAGCCTAAGCCATACACTAACCGTTTAACAGCCGATGACGAACTAAATACACTTCTTAATACTGATGAGAGTGCAGACGGACTCAAGCGAGCCGTTGAGACCTACTTGATTACTGCCGGGAATGTAGTACTGAGTGGCAGTAATAATGTGTGTAACTTCTTGATACATCCGAGTTCAAAGATTAACGACCATGAAAACATTCGTAGGAAAGTTACGGCATACGTTAAGGAGTTGTTGAAGTCGGAAGGTGACAACAATCTTAAAGCTAGGCTCAAAGAAGCGTGGATAGATTTACAGCAGACCAAGCCTGACATGAAGGATTTCGAGGAAATCTTTGCATATGTAAACAGCGCACCGCAAATAGCCATACATACGCTAAACTCTGGCCCGGATGGCACTTCCGGACAGACATTTGAAGACGGATTAAACATTGTAATTGGCGGCAATAGTTTAGGTAGAGGCGTTACCTTTAAGGGTTTGCAAACTGTATACTACTGTCGTTCAGCTAAAACCCCACAAGCCGATACTTTCTGGCAGCACTGTCGAATGTTTGGCTATGACCGCGACCCTGCACTTATGAGAGTTTTTATGCCAGAAGCATTGTTTAACTTATTCTCTGAAATCAACGAAGCTAATGAAGTATTAATAAAACAGATTCAAGAAGGTACGTTTGACCATCAGATTTTGATGCACCCGAAGATACGACCAACTCGAAAGAGTGTAGTAGACCAAAGTAAAGTGGGCTATATCGTTGGTGGTGTTAACTATTTCCCTCCAAGTCCCGACCAGTCCAACGCCGCGAGTGTGGATAAAGTTGTTTCATCCTTTGATGATGGTGAGTATGACTTGAGTATTGATGAACTTGTTGAAGTTCTAAAAGCGTTCAATTCTGACCCTACTAATGACTGGTCAATCAAAGCCTACCTGAATGCGCTAGAAACAGTCAAAGCTACTAAAAGCTTCAAGAACGAAGCAAAACTGGTAGTGCGTAGGGGTCGTGACATTGCTCGCGGTACTGGAACACTCTTGTCACCAACCGATAGGGCTATAAGCAAAAGCAACGATTCCATCTCTGTAGTTATTCTCTACAAACTTACTGGTAAGATTGAAAAGAATTGGGACGGAGAAGAGTTCTGGGTACCGAACATTAAACTTCCATACGGAAAAGCATTCTATAGAGTTGATTCGTAGAAGTCGCATATGAGCGAAAAACAGAGAGTTTGGACTCGCGAAGAAACAATTGTTGCCTTTAACTTGTATTGCAAGATTCCCTTTGCTCAAACCACAAAAAGTAATCCACTTATTGTTCAGTTTTCAGAAATAATCAATCGTAGCCCATCAGCGATGTCAATGAAAATAGGAAACCTCGGAAGGCTAGACCCAGCTCTCAAAGAGCGTGGTATATCTGGTTTGGTAAATGGTAGCAAGATGGATGAAGAGGTTTGGAACGAGTTCAATGGGGACTGGGATAAGCTAGCGTTCGAGAGTGAGGCGATAGTCGCTAGGTTGAAGGGCGAGAATCTAGAAAGCCTGATAACGAAAGATTTATTCGATGAATCTATGCGACTCCCAGAAGGTGTGAGTCGTGAGAGAGCTGTTAAAGTTCGTGTTAACCAGTCTTTTTTCCGTTCCGCTGTTTTATCTGCATACGGTGGCAAATGTTGTATTACTGGTCTTGCAGTTTCTCAGCTTCTTGTTGCAAGTCATATTATCCCTTGGTCTGAGAATCTTAAAACTCGAACGGACCCTCGTAATGGTCTTTTATTGAATAGCCTCCATGATAAGGCGTTCGATATTGGCCTCATAACAATCACACAAGATTACAAGATTAAAGTTTCACAGCACATCTCTGCTTCAATGTCTGAGGATATTATTAAACAGTGGTTCTTAGATTACGAAGGAAAATCCATATCTTTGCCAAATAAGTTTCTGCCTTCACTCGAATACCTAAAATGGCATACCGATAATATATTCAAAGACTAGTGCTAGCATGGCTTTCGTGCTTTTTTATACTCTTACGCTAGCCCCGACCAGCAACTCGCCAGCTTGCCTGGCGATGGTTGCGGTTCGATAGCGAGGAGCAAGGCAGGAAAGTTTACTTTTCTGGATGTGACGATGTTATATCTTGATAGTCCAGCCGTCGGAGCCAAATAAATACACTATGATGAAAGTCATGGTGTTTTTGTTTGAGCATAGATCATAAGTAGATAGTTATTACAGGGAGTTGTGTGGTAGTTGCGTTACAATTCTCCGCTTTTCGACAAAAGCTATCGTTAGTGGGGTATAATTCGAATAACCATAAAGGGGATGTGTGCGAATACCGAAATTTCTGTTAAAAAAGTCTGTTTTTATTCTTCTATCATTTAGTCTCTTATTTGCTTTTAACGGCCTTGCACCTAAGGCTGGAGCCGAATCACCACCACACGTTTACAGCATTACTAATTGTGATGAACTGCAAGCTATAGAGTCGGACCTACAAGGTAGCTATACATTAGCTAACAACATAGATTGCTCAGAAACTAATGATGGAGAGAATGGCTTTTCGCCTATCGGAGGCACGGGATTTTTTGAGTCAGCTTTTACCGGCACATTTGACGGTAAAGGCCATACTATATCTAATTTTTATTCTAGTAATGGTGAAGCCAGCCCTGTAGGCTTATTTGGCATAATTACTGGTAGCGCCATTGTTAAGAACTTCACTCTTGCGGATTGCCAGATTTTCGGTGGCCCATATACGGGTGCCGTGGCTGGTATCGCCTTTGGTGCAGTCACCGTTAGTGATGTAATGACGAATTGCTTAGTGGTAGGCAATAACACAGTCGTATCGCAACAAGACCCTGTTGTTGGTGTCGGCGGATTAGTCGGTGTGCTAGCTGGTTTCGAAGGCAATCTTGCAACCATCACTAGAAGCCATACCGAAGGAATAGTCGTCGCCATGTACAGCGAAGCTGGAGCGCGCAATATGGCCGGAGGTTTAGTGGGCTATATGTTTGAGGGATCAAAACTGACTAATTCATACAGTTCGGCAACAGTAATCGGCGACAACGAAGGTAATATTTTGCTTGGAGGAGCAGTTGGCGGTAGCATGCCTATTAGTGAAGGCCCTATACCAGTAATTAACAATGTGTATAGTATTGGCGAAGTATTTGGCAGCGACGCAAATAAAGCCGGAGGATTGATTGGTATCGTGGGCGGCTCTGACGTACAGGATACCTTTACCGCGAGCCATATTAACGGTTCAGCGTCAAAAGGTGGTTTGATAGGTACTGCAGCATGGGATGGTTCTGGCATGATCTGGGATAATAACTACGTTGATATCACAAGTGTTGGCGCAGTAAAATGTGTCGGTAACTTCTTTAATCCTCAGGCATATTGTAATCAAGTTAATACTGAAAATGATCCGGATACCAGCTACTTTATGGGAAATAAGGTTAACGAACCTATGCACAGTTGGGATTTCGATACAATTTGGCAGGTTCAAGAAAATGACTACCCGAGATTAGCCTATCGTCCAGTTACGCCACCGGCTGAAAATAATTCTAGTAACAACAGCGGCAATACTAAAGTTGAGCTTGATACAGAACTCAAAAAAGCCAAGCAGATTATAACAAATAGCGGTGTAGCCACGCCTTACTCGTCCGAGCCAGCCGGCATCTTCTTAAATGACTACGATGAATATACGAATGGTAGTGGTCGCACGTTATTGGGCCTAACAGTCGGGCAAGTAATTTATTTCGATATTACTGTTGATGGTAAGATAGAACACCACACCATGACCATTAAAGAAATCAGTAACGGCTACATTACCGTAACTATTGCATCGACACCTTTCGATGTACGACTCGCTCTGGATCAGCTAACGGAAATATCTATAGAGGGCAAAGCCGTAATGACAGCTCAGTTGGTGAGCATAAACGGCACCGCAATAGATCTGAGGTTAGCTGAAATTTCGACACCCGTTAAAGTAGCTTCGCCTGAGTTAGCTCAGCCTATTAACGTTCAATCTAAGCCAGGATCTTCTCACAACGGTTTGATTCTGGCCGTGTTTGCCGTTCTATTAGTAGTTATAGCTGTAGTTATTTACCTTAGAAAACGCCAATAACACCTAAGACACGGTCCTAACCCCCCTACTATGAGACTCAAGGTTACACACTAACATTGACTTTTCATCACGCTTATGTTATCTTATATATATGTTTAAAACAAACAATAAAATATCAAACGAAGCCGAATCTTTGTACGCTGAGCATAAGAGTATACAAGCTAACATAGCTAAAAATACAGAATATGTAGACAGTGCCAAGAGAGTAATAGACTCAATGTTAAACTTAGGTGCAGCATCAGATGAGTACCTTGGTCGTATGGATGCTGATATTAGAGACGTTAATTTTGATATAGACCATTTAGAAACAAAAGCTGCCGAAAATATGGTTACGGCTAATGAGTATGTACGTACGAATCCGCGCATTTTTGATATAGCCGTAAAGAGCGCAATGAAGGATGGTGTCAAAATTAAAACCAAGTAACCATTTGGTTGCGAAGTACATCCATTAGCGAGAGTTAAGTATGGGCACTATGATGAAAGTCATAGTGCTTTTGTTTGGCTAAAAATCAAACAAGGCAACTGCTATACTGAACTTAGATGGACGCAGAACTAAAAAATCTAATCATTAAAGTATGTGACGAGAAAATACAGACTAAAGGTGAGAACGTAGGGTTGTCTTTTTATGCATTCTTTGCAAATAAAAATAGTAACCCAGAACTTTTGATGGAAGTAGCCGAATGGTGGATTGTAACCAATAAATTGGATCATTTTGAGAAAGCTGTAAAAATAAGAGACTTAGTGCAAACAATCTAACTTTCGTCGCTCAAAATATTTCTACACACCTCTACATTAACTGTAATATGTCGCTTCTCGACAGTAATTGCCCCTTCATTTATGAGGCGCCTCATGGCACTTGCGACACTTTCTCGACTTGCGTGGATAAAATTACAGATAGTTGATTGAGTAAGTTCGGGTGTAATTTTGAAGCTTTCATGCACTGGAACTGCGTAATATTTCGCCATCAAAAGCAGCCATCGCACCATGCGGTGATATACATCACCCTCTCCTATGAATATCGCTCGATCGAGGAGAAAAATTTGATTGCGTATTAATTGCTGAAGATACTCGTCTTTAAAGTCCGAATTGCTCGCCAGTTCTTTTAGGAAGTCCTCACGAGTTACTCGGTAAAGGATACTTCGTTCAACAGTAGAGTACTCGAGTCCGCCACCATCTGCTTCAAAAAAAGATCGTGTTTGCGCAAAGTTCATTCCTGGCAAGAAGTATCCAATAATACGCTCATCATGCCGGGAACCGTTAAACGAGAGTTTTGCTAACCCTTCCGTAAGAAAGTAGACGTATATTGAGGGATCATCGCCTCGAAGGATGTATTGGTTCTTGTCGTATTCGAATCGACGACCATTCTTTTTGAAGAATGCTTCATGTGTCTTGAGGTAAATGAATCTACTTGATGAGTCCATTTGCTCAATATATCACAATGCCAAAAATTAGGCATTTATTTTGCCAAATTATTTATTGCGCAGTTTCTTGAGCTTGCCTACTATAAGAATAAGCAAAAGGGGTTTAAGGAGTTATATGATTTCAAAGATGAAGCGAGTTCAGTACGGGTTATCAGCATTTATGTTGGTTATAGCTACTATCATAGGGAATGTTGCGTTTTCAAACCAAGCATCGGCGCTTGCTGGTGAAGGCGACGACGAAAACCCTTGGCTCATTACAAATTGTGCAGACATCCAAGCGTTGAATAGTAGTTCTACTTATAACAACGATAGCTTTGTACTTACACAGAACATTGATTGTAATGGTGTAAACTTCACGCGTCTTATGTTTGCAACTGATCAGGAATTTAAGGGTACCTTCGACGGTGCTGGTCATAAAATCAGTAACGTTGCGGTTAATAATTCGGTTGATAGGAAAAACGGCTTCTTTGGAAGTCTTGATCGTGCGACTATTAAGGATTTGACACTTGAGAATGTGACCGTATCAGGAGAAGCTATGGTTGGTGCGTTGGCAGGAAGTGCTGAGGGTACATCGTACATAGAGAACGTTAACGTAATTGGTGGTACCGTGACCGCTGTCGGTGATGACATAGAGGATGGATTCGGCGGGTTAATTGGCTCTATTGAAGATACGCAAGTATTTAACGTCATTGTAGACGTTGATGTCGTTGCGACGAGCGCCTATTACGTCGGTGGCTTAGTCGGGTATGTAACGTCCAGTACGTTAGGGCAGGTAGCGGCACTTGGTAATGTTGAAGGGAATGAGGGTGTCGGCGGGTTAATTGGCTATGCGGGCAATGGATCAGAGTTCGATAAATCATTTGCAACCGGTAACGTTATTGCACACGCAGGTCCAGGTGGTGGATTGGCGGGGCAGTCCTATGACACTAACTTTATTGGCACCTATGCACGTGGAAATGTTACTGGCTCCGGATACGTTGGTGGCCACTCAGGAATTCTTGGTGCTGGCTCACTTATTGGTTGGGCATATGCAACCGGCGTTGTTACTCCACAAGGTGAATCTATAGGCGGTGGGCTTATAGGCTTTAACGATGACGCCGCCACTGTTCAAGCGGACACCTTCTGGGATATTGAAACATCAGGGATGGAGACGAGCGCTAGTGGTATTGAAGTCGGTAAAACAACCGCTGAAATGAAAGACATTAATACGTACGTTCCATTTGACTGGAACTTTGAAGACTATTGGTTCCAGGCAGATGGTGTGAACGACGGTTACCTTTGCCAAATTTGGTATCAGGTATGTTATGACGCATTTACGGGTAACCCTGGCGGTTCATCAGACCTTCCAAATAATGGTGATGGCAACAATGACGGAACTATCGATGAAGATCAGGACAATGTCGTTACTCTTTTGAGTCCAGTGAGTAACAAGTATGTCACCGTGGCAGTTGATGATACCTGTGTACTTTCGGATGTGTCAATTGCTGGTGCAAGCGGGCATGCGTCACAGGACACAGGTTTTGATTATAAATCTGGTTTTGTGAGCTTTACTGCAACGGGTTGTGCTCAAGATGTTGCAAATGTGAAATTATACTACCACGGAGTAACACCTGGAAATGTGATTGCACGTAAGTACAATCCAACCACAAACACATACCATACTATTGTCGGCGCATCTATTGCGGCTGCATCCGCTCCGCTCTCTGGTACGGTTGTAAGCTACGCAGTAGTTGATAACAGTGAACTTGATATAGACCCTGCTGATGGTGTCATTGTTGATCCGGTTGGCCTTGCCACTGTTCCTAGCGTACCAAACACTGGAGTAGAGCGTCGTGCTTCGGTCTTGTTGGTCATCCCACTGTTTGCAATTAGCATCGTTACGTTAGTCGCACTTATCTGGTACATCCGCAAGAAAAACTATTCAGTGTAGGCACGTTACTTTATAACTGAATTATTTCGCTTTGGATCAAATTCAACAGTCCACTCAATCCCATACTTATCCCTAAACATCGCAAACCAAGTCCCCCAAGGACTCTTGTCCATAGGCATTTCAACCGTTCCTCCTACAGAAAGTCCGTCAAATATACTTTCAGCTTCTTCACGACTCTCTGCATCAACAGAGATCTTAGACCTATTCTCATTCTCGTTCACCGGACCTAATCCCGTAGGAACGTCATTCGCAATTAAAGCATTTCCACCGATAGGCAAGGTGATACGCATAATCTTGTCTGCGTCTTCATCTGAAACGGGGAACTCTGGACCTGCAAGATCTTTAAAGCGAATAATGCCCCCGAACTCTCCGCCAAATACGGATTTGTAAAAATTGAAGGCTTCTTCGGCATTCCCGTTGAAGTTGATATAAGGATTGATAGTTGCCATAGATTATTCCCCTTAGTGAATAGTTTGTTGCTATTTCTATTCTAGCAAATATAGCGTATGAAACGATTTGCTTAATACTGCTTACGCTGGTATGCTTACCATAGACAAGATGCACCTCATTTGAGATCAAGATCTCCGAGGAAATTATCAGTCAACCCTTTCAAAGTTTCAGGTTGGATTTGATGAACAGTAACGTTCGGACAATAAACTAAACAATATAAAAGGGCAGATATGCAGAAGACTTTAATTAAACCTGTGTCATTAACCGTACTATTTGCGGTTTTAACTATATTTATTGTAACAATCGTAATGAGCAATGCTTCTCGTGCCGCGCAACCAACGGTAAACCTCCGTTCAGCAGCACCTTTTGCTATTCTTTCGGGAACTCCAAACATTACAGACGCGGGCAATAGCTCAGTCATTACTGGGAATGTTGGGTTAAGTCCTGCGACCGGCGCGAATATCGGACTGACTTGTTCCCAGGTAACTGGTACGATTTATTCAGTTGATGCAGCGGGACCTCTTCCATGTAGAGTGACGAACGGGTCACTGCTTTTGACTGCGAAAAATAATTTGACAACGGCATATACCGACGCCGCTGGCCGTACTCCTCTCACAACTGTTCCTACTGAACTTGGTGGACAGACGCTTGTTGCTGGTGTGTACGATTCGTCATCAACAACATTTGGTATTACTGCGGGTGCTGGTCCATTGGTACTTGATGGTCAAAACGACTCTTCTTCTGTGTTTATTTTTGAGGCACCATTTAGTGGAACTGGGTTGAATGTTAATTCAGGTAGTACAGTGACGCTTACTAATGGAGCAAAAGCATGTAACGTTTTTTGGCGAGTTGATACGGCTGCCATTAGTACCTCAGCAACATTCGTTGGAACAATTCTTGCGCTTAACTCTATTACAGTACAAAACGGATCAACGATTAATGGCCGACTACTTGCTCGAAATGGAAATGTCACGCTGATTAACGATACGATTACGGTTCCAATCTGTGCAGGAAATGACACCGAAGACGTCATACCTGGACTTCCTAATACAGGGTTCACAAATGGACAGTATGTATTCTGGGGAATGGTATCGCTCCTTATGATTGCAGCTGGTTCACTCATCACCTTCGCCGTTTATAAAAAGCGCGCTCACTAGAGTTTACCGTGCATAGAAGGCAAAAACCTATCTATCAGAAAATGTTCTTTATCGTTACCATTCCGCTTATTTCACTATCGGCGACATTTATTCTCTTGTATCTTTTTGCTCCACTTGGTGACGCTGATCAAATCGCTCCTTTGGAGACAGCAGTTAGTATTCACGAAGCACCGAGTGCTGCAAAGATCTCGCTTCCAGTGCGACTCACGATTTCAAAGATCTCTACCGACGCCGTTATAAGTCCCGTGGGGCTCAACGCGGTGAATGATATGGATATCAATGACGATCCCACGCAACTTGCCTGGTACGAGCTAGGACCAAAGCCTGGTGAAGAAGGCAGTGCGGTAATCGCAGGACACTATGGGTGGAAAGATGGCGTTCCTTCAGTTTTTAACGACATTAATAAGTTAGTGAAGGGTGATCAGATAACGATATTTGATCAAGAAGGTTTGAAAAAAACTTTTGTCGTGACGCGAACTGCGCTCTACGAACCAAATCAGGACGCGACGAATGTCTTTAAGTCAGATGATGGTAAATCGCACCTTAATCTTATTACTTGCCAAGGTAGTTGGGTTAAATCGGCCAGTACTTATTCTGAGCGACTTGTTATTTTCACAGACTATTTGGAGTAGGGAAGTTGTGGGGTATGACCACAGCAGGTGAACCTGGTTGAGTGAGCAGTTTTAATGGTATTATTTAAGTAAGCGTAACCTACATAATGATAAAATCTCTAAAATTATTTGTCGTCCTTGCCATAGCTATCGTAGCGGTAGGTTCAATTGGTCTAGTGACTGTCGTAAAAGCTGCTCCGGACGCCAACCTTATTCTTCACTGGGATCTAAACGAAGGTGAGGGAGTGACGGCACTTGATGATTCAGGTAACGCTTACGACGGAACATTATATAACGATCCTGTGTACGTCCCTGGGCATGAAGGAACCGGTGTTGAATTGAACGGTATATACCAGTTCATACAAACGCCAACACCGTTTGATTTCTTGGGTACACCAGACCAACCGTACGCACTCTCAGCTTGGGTGAAATTGCCACAAACCGGGGCAAGCGGAAATATTTTCCACATCTCTTCGAACAACGGAGGAGATGGTTGGTGTATTCCATTCCTTACGCTTACCGCGGGTCACTTCGTTGCAACTGGCTGGGATACGAACGGCATGGTAAGTGCGACTGATCCTGATGAAGCCACAAGCGGTGTATGGCATCAAGTCATTTCAACTTGGGATGCAACAAATGGATTGCGGCTTTTTGTAAATGGAAATTTGGTTGCATCAACACCACAAGCTGACTACGTCGCTTCAGGTTCATCAATGTATGCCTCGCTTGGTCTTGGTAACGCAGCATGTTCTAACGATCAGGGCTACCTTGTGGGAACCGTTGATGACGCACGAATTTATTCGAGAGCGCTTGTGTCGAGTGACATCGAGGAAATTGCGAGTGAAGGAATTGTGACCGTCCCGACACTTCCTGTGACAGGGAGCGGACCATCTGTTCCAGGCGTGCCAAATACTGGATACAAGCGTGAAAGTTCTACTGTACCTTTTGTTGTTGGCGGAGCTGGATTGATCGTGTTGGCTTTGGGGTATGGAGTTGTGCGAGTGAGTCGTCGGCGATAGGTGGTTGTTATGGCTAAACCAACCATGAAAAGTTCACAAAAAATTAAACTCACTATCGGTGTTCTCCTGGTAGTCATTAGTCCGTTCATTGGTATTGTTATCGCGCCTCTCTTTCATCCACTGACTTGCCAACCTGATGTTCCAGGGAAACTCCAACTTTTCCAATGTCTTCAGGGTGATTTCTCTGTATGGATATTTACGCTTGCGCTCGTTTTTATTACTGGTGTGCTGGTTATTACATCTTCGCTACATAAGATAAAAAGCAAAGGTCGCAGGAAAAAACAAACTCCTCTCTTCGCTATCCCGTGGACAGAGAAGGCGAAGCTTGAAGTCACAAAACGAGGAATTATCTACACCGTAGGCGTGTCATTTATTGTTTTTGTATTGGTGCTGATGGGGCTTGTGACGAACGTCATTCCATTTGGGTACGCTACCGTTCGTTGCGGTCATTTACCCGTTGAGTCATCTCGATTTATGGCATCCTTCTCATACAAATTACCGGGTGACAATGGCTACGGCATAAATATGTTCAGTGAATACAGGTTCTGTACTGAAGCGGAAATTAAATCGACGGGTGGATATCACAGAAATGTCTTTACGGAAGCGGCAAGACTCGAAGCCGAAGCACTAAGAGCAGCAAGAGAAGAAGCTGCAAAGTTCTCTCCCTCAAAAATTGACTACCAGGTGTACGTACCGAAGCTAGAAGGTTTCACTGTGGATGATTTTATTCTAAGAGATATGTCCAGTGGTGACACCCAGACGTTCTTTAGCTTAAGAAAAGATAACTCAACCGTTGGGTTTAGTTTCCGTGAAGGCAAGATCCCAAATGACTATCAACTATGTCGACATGAAAAATATACGTGCGAAGTTATCGGCAAAGATAAAGACGGTAATATTGTTCAAAAACAAACCTCAGGTCGTGAAAGCAATCCAATTATTTACTACGGAGTAAATAGGGGTGATACATTTATAAATATTGGCCAAGGTCGCGACGCAAACTATAGCGATGAAGCTATGATAGGGATTATTAATACGCTCGAAGCTTATAAGCAGTAGGGCTTTCAGCCAATAGGCGCAGCAATCAACAGAATTGCGTTATCAGTATATTTATTGTATAGTGTTCTTACTGACGGAATCTTTTCGTTGTCGTACCTATCGTCCGAGATTTAAGGAGAGGCATATGCCTTGCGATTCAAGCTATATGGAACCAAATGCTTCCGAGATCAAGGAGGTGCTTGACGGAAGCGAGAAGCTTAAAGCGAAAGTGGATGATCTTGTTCACTTCTGTGACGTCGTGCGTGACGCAATTGAGGCACACCTCGAGAACGACACGCTCGAGGTCCCCCGCGTTCTCGATGGCCACCTGCTTGTTGCTGCAGTTAAAAAGCAGACCAGGAAGTTGAAGGACGCCTACGCGTACAAGTCGGGTCACGATTATGTTCAGAAGAACGCGAACGTGATGTTCGGCATTGCCGACAAAGCGATCGCCCAGTTCGACGTCATCAATAACGCGGTGAACGTGCTGAAGAGTGGTGGACAGCTCGATCAAGCTGACATCGATCGACTGCGGCAGGATCAGATCCAACACCGCATGGGTGACATGATGCGTGTGTACAGGCACTTCGCTAACAAGGAAGTGCTGACCGCGGAAGAAGTTGCATCGGTGTCGAATATCGACCTCACCAAGCCGCTCACTCCGCAGCTCGGATTCGATCCGGACGACGTGTAATCACCCCAC
>Ga0247815_10000771_pt1 | contig 24944 bp, 19 predicted proteins | sample UWRJL194509B1_FD_181014 | JGI IMG/M metagenome (GOLD analysis project Ga0247815, IMG submission 181014) | Plant litter microbial communities from Arlington Agricultural Research Station in Wisconsin, United States - UWRJ-L194-509B-1 | ecosystem: Environmental > Terrestrial > Plant litter >...
AATACGTACCCAGCCTTTTATGCCCCGCCTGCTCTAAAAACGGCGAGTACATGGCACTCTTTGCATAGTCGTTATACCGGGCTACTTCAGCTATAAGGCGAATGTGTGGCCTTGCCCATGGGCTGCGTTCGGCAGTAGGTACAATAGTTGGCGCCAAAGCAAATTTTGCCATTGTGGCCTGTGGGTTATAACCGTCTTTACGGGTAGTGTAATGCAGTTCTGTTACCATGTGAAACCAATCGGTAATGTAGTAAATGAGCCGTGTGCCGAGGGCAAGGTCAGTCTTATCATTAAAAATTTCACGCCCATAAAAATCCATGGCTTTGCCTTTGGTGTCGGCACCTCCCCTGCTTTTGGTATACACTGCATATGGGTTAAGGCTAACCCTGTCAGAAAGGTTAAGCATTAAATGCTCGACTGCCGTAAAAGAAAAGGCTCCTTTATATTTACCATTACCATCGGGCGCACCAAAAGTGCGCCAGGTTTGTGTACTGCCGCTGTCTCCCCCATTTGCTATACCCGTGCCGTACCTGACAGATATCTGGTTAAAAGAACCCGCCTTTTTTGTAGTGAGTTGCGAACTTAATTTAATACCACCCACAAAGCCATAATCTGACGGATAGTTAGGGTCGGCATTTTTTGTAACGGCAGAAACGTAATGATATTCTGCTAATAGCTTTATAAAATGTTTTTTATTGATGTTAAAGCTATGCTCTGCCACCATAACCTCCCTTTGCCTGTAAGCTAAAACCTTACTACCCGATATAATGTTAGCATACGAATATGGTGTAACGTTAGACGATGTAGTATCTATAGCCGCGGGAAAAAACATAGAGACAGAAGTCTTTTTATATTTTACACCAAAGCCTTGCGAGGAGTGGTCATCAAAATAAAAATAGTCGGCAATATGTATGTCGTCATAACGCATGTAGCGGGCCCCTGCCCAAACACTCCAGGGGCTCCCCACAATATTGCGCGCTTCTACAAAAGCTTCCGGCAGGCTTACTATCATGCCGTTTATTGACCCCGAATGTACATTACCCAAAAATGTACCATTTGAGGAATAAAAAGCCAGCCTCACCTGAAAATCTACTGCAGTGCTATCCTTATTTGCATTTACCGGTGTAAAATGAAAGGCAGGAAGCAGGTCTACATAATCGCCCTGATCCATCCTGCCGCCCAGCGATCCCTGACCCAACAGGTTAAGCTGACGGCCTGTATGCCCCTCAATATCCGGAGAGTACCCAAATCCAATCCGGCCGGTAGTACCAAAGGAAAAATTTTTATTTGTTATTACTATCTGGCTCTTAACGGCGTTACTGCCCAGCAATACAGCAATAATTATAAGGAACCTGTAAAAAGAACCAGGTATCATATCGTGCTTTTATTTATAGCAACACGGTTTACACCAAGCGTTTTAGGCTTATAATATTTAACACCAAAAAGGAATATTACAATGTAACATACTATAGGTAACAGGTAAGCATAAGCAATATTAGTATTGGCTACCAAGCCCATTATTGGTGGAAAAACTGCCCCGCCAAACATAGCCATTACTAAAAATGACGATGCCTGCTCTGTCTTGTTGCCCAGCTTTTTAAGGCCAAGGCTAAAAATGGTAGGGTACATTACACTTAAAAAGAAATTGAGCATAACCAACGCAGCAAAAGATACCCATCCAAAACTTTGCGATATAACAAGGCACAACACCATATTACAAACGCAGTATATGGCAAGTAATTTATTAGGTGCTATGTAGCGCATTAAGAACGTGCCTATAAAACGGCCTACCATCATCATGGCCATACTAAGCGAAAAGTAATAGGCTACCTGGTTATCTGCCAGGCCTGTTTCTTCTACACCATAATTTATAAAATATGCCCAAGTGCCCCCTTGTGCACCAATGTTGAAGAATTGTGCCAGTACTGCCCACATAAAATGACGTTGGCGGTACAATGGTGCATTTGCAACTACATCATTATTTACAGCATCGGCATCATTGTGAGATGTTTCAGCATGTTGGTCTTTAAGGGCAGGGACTTTTACAAACCAAAAGGCTATGGCAATGGCAAGTATTACCCCGCCAATGATCATGTACAGGCTTTTAACAGACTTTAACCCTGCTGCACCCTCTGTATTTAAAATAAAGAAACCTCCTAATAACGGACCAATTATAGCTCCTAACCCGTTAAATGATTGTGCGAAATTTATGCGCTGGTCGCTCGTGCGCTCGTCTCCTAACGATGCTATAAACGGATGAGCAACAGTCTCTAACGTTGCAAGGCCGGATGCCAATATAAACAATGCCGCCCTGAAATAAGTAAATGATTCGTTTTTTGCTGCCGGAACAAATAAGAATGCCCCCAGAGCATATAAAATAAGGCCTAATAAAACGCCTTTTTTATAGCCGTAACGTTTCATGAACAAACCTGCCGGAATGCCCATTACTGCATAAGCGCCAAAAATGGAAAGCTGCACAAGGCCTGATTCTGATTTGCTGATGTGCAATACATTCTGGAAATGCTTGTTAAGCACATCGCCCATAGTTATGGCAATGGCCCAGCAAAGAAATAGTGAGGTAACAAATACAAAAGTAACAAGGTACTTTTTTTCGGTAAATTTTGCCTGAGACATACTACTGATTATTAAATATTAGCATTTGTTATATTACCCTCTGCAACACTATCCGCTTTACAAAAAGATTCGAAATCTTTAATGGTATAATTTGGGCATGCGCCTTCTTTAGACGTTATAAATGCCCCCAAAGCCGTAGCCTGTTTCATTATTTCCTGAGGTGTTGCCCCTGCAATTCTTTTAGAAAGAAAACCTGCCAGGAACGCATCCCCGCTGCCTACCGTATCCTGAATGGTCACGGGTACTGCCGGAAACTCAAAATGCTCGTCGCCATTATAATACACCGCACCTTTACTCCCTTTAGAAACCAAAACTTCGGGTACATTAAATTCCTGCTGAATAAAACGGATACTTTCATCTTCGCTTGTATATTCTTTACCTAAAAAGTCAAGTATCATGCGCAGTTCAGCTTTATTCATCTTAACGAGGTCGGCTTTTTTAAGCAGTTCTGTAATAATTTCAACTGAGTAAAATGGCGGACGGATATTTACATCGAACACCTTGAATTTTGCAACTTCTAAAAGTTTTAAAAGTGTTTTATACGACACCTCATTGCGTGTTATAAGGCTGCCAAAAACAAAAGCGTCGGCGTTAGCCACCTTTTCTGTATAATCTTTACGGTACTCTATAAAGTCCCAGGCTACGGGCTGCACAATATCATAATGCGCCTCATTATGCTCGTCTATATGAGCTATTACAGTACCGGTATCATATTTTTTATCAATCTGGCTGTCGTCAACATTTATACCCCAATCTTCAATTTGGGCAAGTAATGTTGCTCCATAACCATCGTTACCTACACGGCTTATCATGTGGGCATCTACCCCCATGCGCATTAGGTTATAGGCTACATTAAATGGTGCACCACCGGCACGTGCGCCTGTTTGGAAAATGTCCCAAAGCACTTCTCCGTAACAATATATGGAGGGTTTATTTATTTGATCTTTCATTTTCATATTTAGTTAAACGTTTAAGCAAATGGATAAATAAAAAAGTTAAGGTGTTTTAGGGTTAGAAGTCTGACCTATATGGAGCGTAGCATCTACAACAATGTTTTCCAATGGTGCAGACGGATCTTCTATTTTTAAATGTAATTGTTTAAGGGCTGCCTTCCCTATCTCTGATAATGGTTGCCTCACGTAAGATACCGACTGGCTAAAAAGTTCATACGCTTCGGTTTCATCAAAGGCTAATACGGCAATATCTTCCGGTATTTTTACTGGGCGTTTCATAAGGTTTTTTAATCCTGAAACTGCCAGTTTATTACTTGTAAAAAATAGGGCATCAGGTTTGTTATTACCACTTAACAAAGTGGTCAGGGCACTATTAATATCAGCGTCAATGCTGTTTATATTCACGTTAATAACAGAAGCTTCGTTAAAAGTCAGATCATGCTTTTTTAATGCATTTGTAAAACCAAGTGTCCTTTCGGTAAGGTGCGGGAGTGTAGTGTTATAAGCTACAAGTACTATGTTTTTACGGCCACCGGCTATAAGGTGCTCTGTAGCAGCAAAACTGATATCATAATTATTTATACGGATACCCGAAGCTTCAACATTCTCCAGATAACGGTCAATAAATACAAAAGGGATTTTTTGACGGATTATCTTTTCCATGTAAAGCTCACTGTTTTCAACGGGTGCAATAATGAGGCCGTCTACCTGGCGGTCTGAAAACAGTTCAATCAGGCTTTCAAATTTTTCATTGTTCTCATCGCTGCTGCCTATAATAAGCGTATAACCTTTCTTCTTAGCCTCATCTTCAATAATACGTGCTATTTGCGAAAAGAAAGGGTTGACAATATCTGCCACGATAAGCCCGATAGTAAATGTACGCTGTGTTTTTAGGCTTTTGGCAATATTGTTGGGTCGGTAATTAAGCTCATCTGCAGCTTTTCTTACCTTGTCTATCGTTTCTTTACCAATACGGCTATCGGTCCTGTTGTTAAGCACATAAGATACTGAGGCGATGGATACTCCCGCCTTTAATGCTACATCTTTTATTGAAATTTTTTTCACTATAACGATAACTTACTTTGGCAAATATAATAAGATTAAACGTTTAAGCAAATAATTTTGAATTTATTTTTATTACCCGTAATTGTTGAATTAAAGAAGTTTTAGTTTTTCTTCTTCAAGATCCAGGTAATGCAGGTGTTTCCTTATTATCTCTTCATTAATATTATCTTCACTGTTTCGTTTATGTAACACTTTGCGCTGCAGGTTAAGAATGTCAAGGTAAACAGCCTTAGCATCATCGCTCATAAGTACGGTATCGTGGGCATCATTGGTGTCTTCCCATTTACGTTCAAAAAATTGCATTATAGGTTCGGCACGCAATGTATCGCTATAGTTATCCCGCAAATGTTTAAGTGCGTGCCCGGCAAGTTCTTTCCGCAAATCGCTGTAAAGCTCTTCCTCAGGTTTGATCGTATCGGGGTCATCAATATGGATTACCTTTATAAGGTATGGCAATGTTAGCCCCTGTAATAGCAACGTTGTGAGAATAACAATAAATGTTATAAAAAGTATGAGGTTGCGGTGCGGAAATGCCGATCCATCCTGCAACTGCACCGGTATAGACAAGGCCGCAGCCAATGAAACCACGCCACGCATACCTGCCCACCCTAAAAGCAATGGTACCCTTGCACCGGGGTTAGAGGCATCTGCAACGGTTATAAAATTTCGCGCTATGAGCGTTACCACAACAGCCATATAAGCCGAGATGATCCTGCCTATAACTAATACAGCCGTAACAAGAAGCCCATAACCTATGGCAGTAAATAAATTTACCTCTTCAAGACCATTCACAATTTCAGGCAGTTCCAGCCCTATAAACATAAATACAAGGCCGTTAAGCAGGAAACTGAAACTTTCCCACACATTTGTACTCCTGAGGCGCGATGTACTGCTAAGAAAAGAAAGCCTGTGGGTAGATAAAAACAAACCTCCGCTAACAACTGCCAGTACTCCCGAGCTATGTATTTCTTCTGCAGATATATAAATAATATATGGCGTTACAAGGCTAAGAATAATATCGCTGTTAGCATCTGTAGGCAGCAATATATGCATTTTCATAATTACATACGATATAAGCAGGCCGGCTCCTACCCCGCCAACCAGCATCCATGCAAAACTTACTGCCGCTTCCTGCCATATAAACTGCCCCGTGGCAACCGCAATTAATGCAAACCTGAAAATAATAAGCGACGATGCATCGTTTAATAAACTTTCTCCTTCTAATATTGAAGAGAATCGGCGGGGCACTTTTACAAATTTTAAAATGGCACCGGCACTAACGGCATCCGGCGGAGATATGATTCCGCCCAGTAAAAAACCTAAGGCAAGCGTAAAACCCGGTATATAATAATTTGCCACAAGTGCTACCGAAAAAGCACTGAAAAACACAACAGCAAATGCAAAACTACTTATTATGCGGCGCCATTTCCATAATTCTTTCCAGGATATAGACCATGATGCCTTATATAACAATGGTGGCAGGAATATAATAAAAATAAGTTCTGACTCTATATGCAATGCAGGTATAAGCGGAATAAAACTAATAGCTAACCCTGCTAAAACAAGTAAAACAGGATAGGCAACCCTAATTTTATTTGCCAGCATGATAAGTAATAAAATAGCCACAATAAGGCCTAAGTAAAATGGAAAATTATGTAGCATTTGCAAAATGATTATTGTAGTATAATATTACAAAAAAATAGCAAGCAGTACAATTAACTACCCCATTATCATGGCCTCTTAGCAATTTCTACTACTTCGAGATTTTCAATTTTATCTCCGTTAATATCAAACCGCAACATGGTACGCACCTGATGAAAACCGTGTGTACCCGCCGCTCCTGGATTCATGTGCAGTAAATTATGTTTCTGGTCAAACTGTACTTTAAGTATATGTGAGTGCCCACAAATAAATAGTTTGGGCGGGTTAAGCATCATCTCCTCGCTAACAGCAGGATTGTATTTACCCGGGTATCCGCCTATATGGGTTATCCAGACATCTACGCCCTCGCACATAAAACGGTTGTTTAAAGGGAATTCCTGCCTTGCCTTAGCATCATCTATATTACCATAAACGGCACGAAGGGGCCTTTCTGCCCTAATAGCATCAGTCACACCAAGATCGCCTATATCTCCGGCGTGCCACACCTCGTCTGCCAGGCGTACATATTTAAGTATGGTATCATCAATATAACTATGGGTGTCGCTAAGAAGGAGAATTTTTGTCATGGTGAATGTAAAGAGAAACAAAGTTAGTTTATAGTTACAAAGTTTTTTACCGGGACGTTAAATTAAGTGTCATTTTAACTTTGCTACTTTGCCTCTCTGTAACTTTGCCACTTAAAATCGTATCTTTGTAAAAATTTAAAAGAACGCTTTGAGGTATTTTATAGAGTTTGCTTACAACGGCAAAAACTACTGCGGATGGCAGTACCAACCGCATAGCCCATCGGTACAGGAAACGCTTAACAAAGCACTGTCTATGCTGCTTCGCAATAAAATCGATGTGGTGGGTGCAGGCCGTACAGACACCGGTGTACATGCCTGCCAGATGTATGCACACTTTGACCTTGAAGATACTTTTGATGCCGATAAACTGGTGCTAAAGCTTAACTCATTTTTACCAAAAGACATTGTAGTATACCGTTTTATACCGTTGCACGATGATGCGCACGCACGTTTTGATGCCACCAGCAGAACCTACGAATACCATGTGAACACTTTTAAGGATGCCTTTGAAAATGAAGGCAGCTTTTATCATTTTCAACCTTTAGATGTTGCAAAGATGAACGAAGCAGCCCAAATATTACTGGGCTACACCGATTTTAAATGCTTCTCTAAAACCAATACAGATGTACGCACTTTTGACTGTAAAATTACCCATGCTAAATGGGAGCAGCACGGCACACGCATGGTTTTTACCATAACCGCCGACCGTTTTTTGCGCAACATGGTTCGTGCTATAGTGGGTACGCTTGTAAACGTGGGCCTTGGTAAAATAACTGTAGACCATGTTCGTACCATTGTAGAGAGCCGTGACCGCGGCCATGCAGGAGCATCTGTCCCCGCACATGGATTGTACCTTACCAAGGTAATTTATCCGTACCTTTAAGCCCTTATAATTATATGAAAGCCATAAAGAATACCCCAAATAAAAAAACGTCTCCGCTTAAAAAAGTAATGGCGTTTGCAAGCCCCTACAAAACCCGTTTTATATGGGTTATTGTATTTTCTGTAGCACTGTCTGTTTTTGCAGCGCTACGCCCCTACCTGCTTAAAGAAACGGTAGATAATTATCTGATGAACAAAAATATGCCCGGACTGCTTAAGTATGTTGGGCTTATGGGCATTGCGCTTATACTCGAAGTAGCGGCGCAGTTTTATTTTGTATACTGGGCAAACTGGCTTGGTCAGGATATTGTAAAAGATATCCGCGAAAAGTTGTTTGCACACATAAGCAGTTTCAGGATGAAGTTTTTTGATAACGAAGCCGTAGGTAAACTGGTTACGCGAACCGTTTTTGATATTGAATCGATTGCTAAAATATTCAGCCAGGGTTTGTTCATGATCATCAGCGACATGCTTAAAATGCTTGTCATCCTCATAATAATGTTTTATATGAACTGGAAGCTTACCATTGTAGTAATGCTTGCCATGCCATTGCTGGTTATTGCCACACGCATTTTCCAGAAGAAAATGAAAGGCGCTTTTGAAGAGGTACGCACGCAGGTATCTAACCTTAATACCTTTGTACAGGAGCGCGTTACCGGTATGAAGATCGTTCAGCTTTTTAACCGTGAAGATATAGAATACGAGAAATTTAAAGGCATCAATAAAAAGCATAACGATGCGTGGTTAAAGAATATACTATATAACTCTATCTTCTTCCCAATTGCCGATATTATCTCATCTCTAACTCTTGGGTTTGTAATATGGTATGGTGGCGTGAGCATATTGGGCGGCGATAGCCTTACCACGCCCGGCGACCTGTTTGCCTACACCATGTTTATAAGCATGCTGTTTAACCCATTACGCCAAATTGCAGATAAATTTAACGAGATGCAAATGGGTATTGTAGCTTCTGACAGGGTGTTTGAATTGTTAGAAATGCAGGAGGATATACAAAAAAGCGGTACTAAAGAAGCATGGCATTTTAAAGGCGAATTAGACTTTAAGGATGTACGCTTTAGCTACCTTGAAAACGAAGAAGTAATAAAAGGTATTACCCTGCAAATTGAAGCCGGGCAAACAATAGCCATTGTGGGTGCTACCGGGGCAGGAAAAAGTACGATTATTAACTTACTGAACCGCTTTTATGAAATAGACAGCGGTTCTATTGCCATAGACGGCACAAACATTAACGAATTTACGCTGGACAGCCTTCGCAGGCAAATTGCTATTGTATTGCAGGATGTATTTCTTTTTGCCGATACGATACTTAACAATATTACACTTAACGATGCCTCTGTTACGCGAGAAAAAGTAATTGAAGCGTCAAAGGCCATAGGTGTCCATAACTTTATTATGAGCCTTCCGGGGGGGTATGATTATAATGTAAAAGAGCGTGGTGTTATGCTGTCATCAGGGCAGCGGCAGCTTATTGCTTTCCTAAGAGCTTATGTAAGCAACCCAAGTATCCTTATTTTAGACGAAGCAACATCATCTATAGACACCTATAGTGAAGAGCTTATACAAAATGCTACCGATGCCATTACAAAAGACCGTACATCTATTGTTATTGCTCACAGGCTGACAACTATAGTAAACGCAGATAAGATCATTGTAATGGATAAAGGAAAGATTGTAGAAGACGGTACCCACTATGAACTTATAAACCGTGAACAGGGCTATTATAAAAACCTTTATTATTCGCAGTTTGTTACAGAGAGCGAAGAAAAATAGTGCAGTATCCAGTAGTAGTGGGCTGTTTGAGGTGGTATATAATATGAGGAATTGCTCTTATTAATTACCGTCGAAAGGTTTACAGCAATAAATAAAAGTTAACTTTAATTCTTACTGTGCCATTATTCTGAACCAGTCATAATCAGCGTAACCTCCCCTGTTAGCTTCCTGAGTACTCACACTAAATAATCCTACTTTTGCGCCAATCCATTTTCCCGGCTTTGCCTGAAACACTTTACCTGCATTTATAAAGCTTTTACCTTTTTCGCTGTAACTAAACTGACACAGGCCATTAGGTTCACTAACCTTTACTTTAAGGTAAACTTCGTTATTACTCAATTTAGCTTCAAACAATAGTATTTCGGAGTTGCCTTTGTCTGCATTTTGGGCGCCTTTAAGCTGTAAATAATAACCATCGGGCTTATTAGTAATTACTAAACATTGATAGTCAAGACCCATTACCAGCAACCCTGCCGATTTTCCTTCTTTGGCATCTTCGGGAGTTAGCTTCACTTTTGTTGATGCTGTAAAGTTTGGCGCAGGAAATTTTTGCAACAATAAATTGGGTACATCCCAAAGGCTTTTTACCCCTTCGGGAACTTTTATAGAAAACAGCCGTAAATAATTTCTGCCTTTAATTTTTGCGGACCATACCAAATTATTGTTGGCACTCCATTGCCATTGCAGGCCTAAACTGTCGGCATCAAATTCATCTGTTTCATAAGGTGTCGTTATGTTGCTTTTCTTTGCAATTGTAGGTTTTTTATGAGTGATAACCGGTTCTCCAATAGCATTTTTATCATAATCGACCCCAATTACCGGCCAGTCTTTTTCCCATTTCATGGGCTGCAAATGTATAACGCGGCCGTAAGCGTCAAGATCCTGAAAATGGTAAAACCACGATTCACCTCCCGGAGTATCTACCCACGCCCCCTGATGCGGACCATTAATTTTGGTCGTACCCTGCTCTAACACAATCTTCTCTTCATAAGGGCCATAGATATTTTTAGACCGCAGTATTAATTGCCACCCTGTAGCTACACCACCTGCGGGGGCAAATATGTAATAATACCCGTTGCGCTTGTACAGCTTGGGCCCTTCAACAGTTGGGTGCTTATCATGACCGTCAAACACATGTACGCCTTTATCTAACACCTTTGTACCTTCAGGGTTCATTTTATTTATGGTAAGCAGGCTTTTTACCCCTGCACGGCTTCCTGCCCATCCATGCACTAAATAAGCATTGTCATTATCATCCCACAACGGACAGGAATCTATAAGCCCTTTGCCTTCCATAACCAGCACGGGCTGCTCCCATTTACCATGCGGGTCTTTAGTTTTCACCATAAAGATCCCAAAATCAGGGTCGCCCCAGTATATGTAAAATTCGCCTTTGTGGTAACGAATAGCCGGAGCCCACACGCCGTTACCCCTTTGCGGAGTATTATAATGCTCTAATGGTAAAACATCTGCAATGGCATAGTTAACCAACTGCCAGTTTACCATATCTGTAGAATGCAGGATGGGCAGCCCGGGAGTTTCATTAAAACTGGATGCCACCATATAAAAATCATCACCTACACGAATAACATCAGGATCTGAGTAATCGGCATACAAAATGGGGTTTTTGTAGGTACCATCGTTTTGGTCAGCCACCCAAACCTGAGAAACATAAGGCTTAATCTCTTGTGAAAACAAACTATTTGATATAATAAGGCTTAAGCCAGTGACAATAAAAACAGTAAGTGTATTTTTAATTTTCATAGTAGTTTACTCGCTGGTTAATGGCTTTTAATTTTGTTCACTTTTCTCGCAATAACATCGGCAATAGGCTCATCATTAATATGCCCTTCCAGCCAGGAAAGAAGGTCAAGGTACAGAAACGCCCTGCGCTCAAAGGGGTGATTTTCATACGGTTTAAGCACAGCGTGAAATTTCCTGAACTCATTTTTAATCTCTAAAGGAGATATTTGAGAAAGGCTGCCTAAAAACTGCATTAATACTTTTTGAACTTCATGCAGGTGGTTCATCTTACTTAAAAATATGCGGGTAGATTTTATAAGTGCTTCTAATCTATAATCCTGCCCAGCCTCATAATGTGCCGCCAGGTTTAATATCATGGTAAAACACACCAGGTCTTCGCGCAATTGGGTCGTTTTATTATCCATTATCTTTTTAAGGAAGTAAATACACTTATCATATTTTCTATTACCAAAATAGAGGCAAGCCATTTTGTAATATAGTATCATGATGTGGTGCTCATCTACCTTATCCCTGTAGCGATCTATCTTTTTATTAATGGTATCCAGCAGCTCCTCGCCACCGGTATATTCGGCTCTCATAAACCGTAAATTCAGCTTATTAGAATATACGTATAGGAAAGAAAGTACTAAAATATTATCATCTTCGGGTATATCCGTATTAGAAAGTATCGTTTCAAAATTATCCAAGGCTGCCTCAAATTGCTTTATACGGTTTAGGTAAAACAACGACTCTAAAACATAATGATTTCCTTTAATATAAAACACCGGATGCACTGCAATTAAATGTGGTGTTTTATCGAACAATGCTACCCATTTAGTAGCATATTTATAGCACGACACAAAGTCCTGAATAATAAAACTGTACCAAACATACGCCTGGTAATACCATAATTTTTCCCTAAAGCCAAGGCGCTTTTCATCATACTCTGGCAGGTGCGCAAAAAAATGGTCACTCACTTCCTTCTTCTCATTGGGCGTACGCACATACCCATTCTTTAAAAAGATATTATATAAATACAGCGTAAGGTTAGATAACTGACTTGCAATACCATTAAGATGTGTTAATTCATTAGTTTGTTCAATAAGTAAATCTGCCCTGTTAGCACGGCTACGGGTAATGTATTGTGACTCAATTATCTTTTCTAAATCCAAAATTTCGTAACCAATATTCTTTTCTTCATACAACAAAGCAAGCGTTTTTGTCTTGTCGAGTAATTTAAGGCTTTGCTGGTAAAGGCCTTTCCTGTATAATATCATGGCAAAATCAAGCTGCTCACGTATTTGTAAAGGCACGCTGCGCACAGCGGGATTTAAACGTAAACTCGTTAATATCTGGTTATACAAATGCGATTTAATATTAGATAACTGCTGCTTAGATATATCGGTACCCTTAAGTATAGCGGCTTCATCATATTTATTTTGTGTGCAGAGTATTTTAAAAAGGCTGATAAACTTACTCTCACTGTTCATGGCAACCCTGCCGGCATACAGTGAAAATTGCCGCTTTTCAGACGCTGTAAGCGACTTTACAAGTGCAAATAAATTATCGGTTAATTCGTTATTATTCTTAGTCATTGTGGTGTTTTCTATCTGCATAGATACAATGATAGCATCTATATTACACCCGAAATTTAAGTGTTTTTTTTGCTATAACCATCCCGCTGTATCTAATAATTTTAGCAAAATCGTTAGCTAATTAGCTTGTGCGGTATTAATTATCAATCTATTATCTGCATCAAGCGTCGTAAAAAACAACTCATAACAAATTAAACTACAGACATATAACAAACAATTATGCGTGCCTACCATCGTAAATTGTGTGCTTTTACAAAACCTGTCACACATTAATAACAATAAATTAGCTACAAAGAAATACATTACGATGGAACACGTAGAAATTTTTGATACAACACTTAGAGATGGTGAACAGGTTCCTGGCTGTAAACTAAATACAGGCCAGAAGCTGCGTATTGCTGCCCAGCTGGATGAGCTTGGCGTAGATGTTATAGAAGCCGGCTTTCCTGTTTCGAGCCCCGGAGATTTTCAGTCGGTTACAGAAATAGCTAAACTGGTAAAAAACGCTACTGTTTGTGGCCTCACAAGAGCTGTTGAAAAAGATATTGATGTTGCTGCCGAAGCACTTAAATATGCCAAAAGGCCAAGGATTCACACAGGTATTGGCACATCAGAATCACACATAAAATATAAATTCAACACTACGCCCGATAAGATTTTAGAACGCGCTTATGAAGCTGTGGCATACGCCAAAACCTTTGTTGAAGATGTAGAATTTTATGCCGAAGATGCCGGCCGTACCGCCAACGAATTTTTAGCAAAGGTATGCGCTGTAGCCATAAAAGCAGGGGCTACAGTACTTAATATTCCTGACACTACCGGCTATTGCCTGCCCGATGAATACGGTGCGAAAATAAAATACCTGATGGAAAATGTAGCGGGAATACACAAAGTGCGCCTTTCCTGCCATTGCCATAACGACCTTGGGCTTGCCACTGCAAATGCTATTGCCGGTGTTATAAACGGTGCCCGCCAGATAGAATGTACCGTAAACGGTATTGGCGAACGTGCCGGAAACACATCGTTAGAAGAGGTCGTAATGATATTGCGCCAGCATCCTAAGCTTAACCTGGCTACAAATATAGATTCTAAACGTTTACTGAACATTAGTAAAATGGTTGCTGAAGAAATGGGAATGATGGTGCAGGCCAACAAAGCCATTGTGGGTGAAAACGCTTTTGCGCACAGCTCAGGAATCCATCAGGACGGGATGATAAAAAACCGCGAGACTTATGAGATTATTAACCCTAAAGATGTTGGCGTTAACGAGTCTTCCATTGTGCTCACGGCACGCAGTGGCAGGTCTGCACTGGCATACAGGGCAAAAAATATAGGTTACGATTTTACCAAATTAGATTTAGATATCGTATATTCTGAATTCGTGAATTTTGCCGATACCTGCAAGATCGTTGCCGATAACGACATTCATTACATCGTGGAGATGTCTAAAAACAAGTTTCAATTAAGTTTATAATACAATGAAAAAAACGCTGTTTGATAAAGTTTGGGATGCCCACGTGGTAGAGTCTGTTACTAACGGGCCCGATATTTTATACATAGATAAGCACCTTATACACGAGGTTACAAGCCCTCAGGCATTTAACGAGCTGGAGCAACGCAATATTCCGGTATATCGCCCAAATAAAATTGTTGCTACTGCCGATCATAATACGCCTACCATAAACCAGCATTTGCCTATAAAAGACGATATGTCGAGAAAGCAAATTGAAGAGTTAACACACAACTGCGAAAAGAACAATATAGAATTCTATGGCCTGGGCCACCCCTATAATGGCATTGTACACGTTATAGCACCAGAGCTTGGCATTACCCAGCCGGGAATGACCATTGTATGCGGCGACAGCCACACATCTACCCATGGGGCATTTGGTACTATTGCTTTTGGCATTGGCACCAGCCAGGTAGCACAGGTGTTTGTAAGCCAGTGCCTTTTACTGGAGAAGCCTTTAAAAATGCGCATTAATGTAAACGGTAAACTTAAGAAAGGGGTTTTACCTAAAGATGTTATCCTTTACATTATAAGTAAATTAGGTACAAATTCCGGTACAGGATTTTTTTGCGAATATGCAGGCAATGTGTTCAGGGAAATGTCTATGGAAGGCAGAATGACGGTTTGCAATATGAGTATAGAAATGGGAGCCCGTGGCGGACTGATAGCGCCCGATGAAACTACTTTTGACTATGTTTCAGGCAGAGAATTTGCCCCTAAAGGCAATCAACTGGAAGCTAAAATAGCCTACTGGAAAACCCTCACTACTGATGAAGGTGCTGAATTTGATAAAGAATATAATATTGATGCCGAAGAGATTGCCCCAATGATTACCTACGGAACCAATCCGGGCATGGGAATTAAGATAGGTGATACAATACCTACCCTTGTAGAAACGAGTACCGATAAAGCTCTGGCATATATGGGATTTGACTACGGACAATCGTTATTGGGAACAAAAATAAACTATATATTTATAGGTAGCTGTACTAACTCCCGCATTGAAGATTTCAGGACGGTTGCCGATTATATTTACGGTAAAAAGAAAGCTGATAATGTTACGGCACTAATCGTTCCGGGGTCGCAACAGGTGGCAAGCGAGATGAAGGCCGAAGGACTATATAAGATTTTTGAAGACGCTGGTTTCCAGGTACGGCAACCTGGCTGTTCTGCCTGTTTAGCCATGAACGATGATAAGATCCCTGCCGAAGAGTATTGTGTTTCTACAAGCAACCGAAATTTTGAAGGCCGCCAGGGACCGGGTGCACGAACCATACTGGCAAGCCCGCTTACGGCTGCTGCAATTGCCATTGAAGGAAAAATTATAGACTTTACTAAAAACCTGAATTAGATGCAAAAGTTTACAACACTTACCGATGTTGCCATGACGCTTGATATTGAGAACGTGGATACCGACCAGATAATTCCGGCACGATTTTTAAAATCTACTGATAAAGATGGTTTTGGAGCTAATTTGTTCAGGGACTGGCGGTATAGAAAAGACAATGAACGTAATCCCGATTTTAGCCTTAACAAACAATCCCAAAGAGGTGCTGTTTTAATTACCGGAAATAACTTTGGGTGTGGTTCCAGCCGGGAGCATGCTGCCTGGGCGCTTTCAGGCTTTGGATTTAAGGTTATTGTATCGAGCTATTTTGCCGATATTTTTAAAGAAAACTGCCTTACTAACGGGCTGTTACCATTACAGGTTAGTCCGCAGTTTTTAAAGGTATTGTTTGATGTTCTTAAAAAAAATCCGTTAGAACCGGTTACCATAAACCTTGAAGAACAATCTTTTACCTGCGCCGGCAACACAGAGCATTTTGACATAAATCCCTACAAAAAGCTCTGCCTGATTAACGGTTATGATGATATCGATTTTTTATTGAGCAAGCTTAAAGCAATTACACAATTTGAAGAAAAATATAGTTAGTTATGGTTTTAAATATAGCAGTTTTAGCCGGAGATGGCATAGGCCCTGAAGTTACTAACGAAGCCGTAAAGGTGCTAAAAGCCATTGCATCGCGCTTTGGGCACGATTTTACCTTTATCCCCGCACTCCTGGGCGCATGCGCAATAGATAAGTATAATGAGGCCCTGCCACACGACACCATCGAAATTTGCCGGGAAGCCGATGCGGTTTTGCTTGGTGCCGTGGGCGACCCTAAATATGACAATAACCCCGATGCGCCCATTCGCCCGGAACAGGGACTGCTCGCTATTCGTAAGGCGTTACAGTTGTTTGCAAACATAAGGCCTATAACTATTTATGATAAATTAATACCACAGTCGCCGCTTAAAGCTGATAGGATTGCAGGGGTAGACATTGCCATTTACCGCGAACTTACAGGCGGTATTTACTTTGGCGAAAAGTTTTTAAGTGATGATAAAACCGTAGCCACAGATGTTTGCTCTTACTCTGTAAAAGAAATTGAACAAATAACCCATATGGCTTTTAAAGCCGCGCAGAACAGGCGCAAAAAAGTAACATTGGTAGATAAAGCAAACGTGCTTGAAACGTCGCGTTTGTGGCGAAGGGTGGTTTCTCAAATCGCTGCCGAATATCCTGATGTTGCCTTAGACTTTTTATTTGTAGACAACGCTGCCATGCAGTTAATATTAAACCCCAAACAGTTTGATGTAATGCTTACAGAAAATATGTTTGGCGATATACTATCAGATGAGGCAAGCGTTATTGGCGGCAGCATCGGGCTTGCAGCATCGGCTTCTGTGGGAGATAAGTACAGCCTTTTTGAGCCTATACACGGCTCCTATCCTGCCGCTACGGGTAAAGGTATAGCTAACCCTGTGGCATCGATACTTTCTGCAGCTTTATTATTAGAGCATTTTGATTTGTATGAGGAATCCGAGACGATTAAAAATGCGGTTGCTGTAAGCATCGACCTAAATTATTGTACCCCGGATATTTTTGCAGATAGCACCTACTCTACCGATGATGTGGGCGATTTTATAGAAAGCATGGTATTGGGCAATGAAATTTTTAATAACCATGCCAATGTGAGTATTGGTAAATCAACCATTATCTAAATGTATTATAACGAAAACACCATAGTTTTCCTTAACGGAGAATGGATACCTGCAGTACAGGCAACAGCAAGCCTTTATAACCAGACCATGCACTACGGTAATGGTATTTTTGAAGGCATAAGGGCTTATGATACCCCAACCGGTGTAAAGATATTTAAGGCAAAAGAGCATTTTGAGCGCATGCTTAAGTCGGCCGCGACGATGCATATAAAAACAGATTATACCGTAGAAGAACTTACAAAGCTAAGCTATGAATTGCTTGAAAAGAACGGAATAACCAATGCATACATCAGGCCATTGTTTTACCTTGACCCTAATATGTCTTTAGTGCCTGTAAATAAAACCAACTTATTTATATGTGCCTGGGAATGGGGTAAATATTTAGGCGATAAGCTACTGCGTATTAAAACATCGCCTTACCAAAGGCCAAACCCTAAGTCGTGCCATGTTGAGGCCAAGACTGTGGGGCATTACATAAATTCTATCCTTGCCACTACAGAGGCTAAACAAAATGGTTTTGACGAAGCTTTAATGCTTGATGCCGCAGGTTACGTAGCTGAGGGGCCGGGCGCAAATTTCTTTTACGAAAAAGATGGCTGCCTGTACACCTGCCCATTAGGCAATATATTACCAGGGATTACCCGTAATACCGTTTTAGACCTTGCCAAACATCACAACATTCCGATTAAAGTAAAGTTGTTTAAAATAGACGAGGTTAAAACTGCTGACAGCGCATTTTTTACAGGAACTGCTGCCGAGATTGCCGGTATTGGCTCATTAGACGATTATACTTTTCCTATGCACTGGGATGACAGTCTTGGCAAAAAGCTTTCTATATTGTACCAGCATGAAGTACATGCTACACAAAATGAACTGAAACCTGTATTTTAAATAACTTCTTAGTTATATAATAGCAAAAGCTCTCACTTTCTGGTGAGAGCTTTTTGCGTATAGATAATTTTGTAAATAATTAATGTAACCACATTATTTCGGCATTTGGTTTTACAGTTAATGTTTCTCCCTGCAATGTTATGGGCAAGATAGCCGTTTTACGCGGATCTACCTGTGTGTTTGAAAAATGGGTATGAAAAACGTAATACATATCTCCGCCATCTCCATAAAAAATATCTCCGTGCCCTGTACCCGGATAATTTAGTAATTGTTTAGATATAAATGGGCTGTTGTTGTCTTTATTCCATGGTCCATAAGGACTTGAAGATGTTGCATAGCCTACAGCATAATCCTGGTTCCTGAAATCGTTAGCCGAATATACAAGGTAATACAGGCTGCCATTTTTAAAAACAGTAGGGCCCTCGGTTACAGTCCACGGCACGTTTTGGGTATTTTCCCAGGGTTTGGTGGCATGTATACATTCAGTAAGGGTAGCTGGCTTTATAGCACTCAGGTCATTTTCCATCTCTGCAACAAAGATCCTGTTGCCTTCGTTAAGCCTTACGTGATAGAGATATATTTTCCCCCCGTCAAAAAACACAAAGGGGTCTATTTGTTTTCCATCAGACGGGATAGGATTTCCTGCATTGGTAAATGGCCCAAGCGGGCTGTTGCTTACCGCAATCGCTATTTGTTCATTAGCAGTATACGCCATATAAAACCTGCCATTATGTTCAAAAATTTGTGGTGCCCAAAAACCGGTATCGCCATAGCCATCACCTTTTTTAAAGGCAAAACCATCATGTGCACCGGCAGGTCCTTCCCAGTTTTCAAGATCGGCAGATGTATACACTAAAAAACCTTCTCCCTGAATATTAGGATTGTTTTTTGTACCATAAAGATAGTAAGTGCCGTCGTGCTTAAAAATAGTAGGATCGGCAAGCATTGGGTTTAAGCGTACCTCAACAGGAGTCGTGCTTTTACTATCGTCAGATCCGCACATTATAAATAACGGACATACTAAAAAATATAAAGCCAGTTTTGTTAGTAATTTCATTAGGTTAATTTTTATGGTCAGTAAATGAGTATGAATAGGTTTTAACTATTTCGTTTTCGCAAAGTAGGTTCATTTAGTTCAAAGAGTGTTAGACTATCCATTTCATTATTTACTCATTTCGTGTCAATATTTACAATAGGGGAATTTAAAATCTTCATTTGAATTAAAATGTTGAGAAATGAGACATTGTAAGCATCAGGATAAAATATTTTATTTACTTCATATTTATAAATTTAAAACTTTTAATAAAGCATAGATAAAAAATGACTCATTCGGGAACTGATACTTTATCAAAGTATCATTATTACTGATAGCCATAAAATTTAGCAAAATTTTATTAGTCTACTAAATTTGTAGACTAATAAAATTCAATTACATTTGTGGCATAATTACCTAAACCAACCAATTATGGACAATACAGTACTAACAGCGCAGCATAAAGTAAAGACACAAAAAAAAGATCTTATACTTTTACATGGCCTTTTTGGGAACCTGAGCAACTGGCAGGCTGTAAAGGAAAAATTTGAAACTATCCATAATGTTTACGTTCCGGAATTGCCTCTTTATAAAAAAAACTCTAAAGAAGCTAATCTTGATCATTACGTAGCTTTTTTAAGAGACTATATTGTACTGAACGATATTACTAATCCTATCCTTATAGGTAACTCATTAGGCGGACACATAGCATTACTCTATGCTCTTGAATATCCTGCAGAAGTACAAAAACTTGTGCTAACAGGAAGTTCCGGGTTGTACGAAAGTTCTCTTGATATTTCTTTTCCCCGCATTAACGATTTTGAATTTATTGCTAATAAAGTTAAGGAAGTGTTCTATAACCAGGAGGCGATATCAGACGATCTTATTGAGAATGTTTATGCCACGATACAAGACCGTGAAAGGGCACTCTCTGTAGTACGTACCGCTAAGGCGGCACGCAGCCAAAACCTTAAAGACACTCTATATACTATTACACTACCTGTTTTACTTATATGGGGAATGCAGGATATTGTAACCCCTATAAGCGTTGCCGAAGAATTTTTTTACCTGTTGCCTAATGCGCATTTGCATCTTATAAATCATTGCGGGCACGCCCCAATGATGGAACATCCGGAAGAATTCAACAGAAAATTAGAAGAATTTTTAAATACATAACATGAGTACTGCCACTATAAACAATACAAAAAATATGATGTGCTGCTGCATGCCAAACCGGCAATGTTGTAGAAGTCCTTATGCCTAAATTATACGATTATAATATTGCCTAAGCCCTTTTACAAGCTATGTAAATGGGCTTTTTTTATTTATTACAAGCAACCAATTTTTACCATGAATACACTTATCAATAGTTTTAAATTTAGAATATTACTGGCATTTGCAGGTATCTACATAATTTGGGGTACTACATACCTTGCCATAACTTATGGGTTAAAGGGCTTCCCTCCTTTCATACTGTCAGGGTTACGCTTTTTAGTTGCGGGCTCCATAATCATGGGATGGCTTTGGGCTAAAGGAGAAAAACCAAATTCACTAATAAACTGGTACAAAAATTTTATACCGGGACTTTTTATACTTGCTGCCGGGGTGGGCCTTGTGGCATGGGGAGAGCAATATGTAACTTCTACAGAAGCTGCCATAATCATGGCTACCGAACCTTTTTGGTTTATTATACTGGACAAAAAAAACTGGGAAAAATATTTTTCGAGCCCGCTTGTAGTTACAGGACTGCTAATAGGCATAGGTGGATTACTATTATTTGTAAAAGACAGCCTTTTAAGCGGTGGACACAATGCTCCCGAAAACTTACGGTTTACAGCTATTGGCGTATTATTCATAAGTTCGGTAATATGGGTTGTAGGGTCTCTTTTTTCTAAAAACAGGGCATCGTCACATTCCATTTTTATGAATGTAGCACAGCAGCTTATTGTGGGTGGTATAATAAGTTTTATTATTGCTACAGCAGCCGGCGAATGGAAAACTATCCATTGGACTGCAACTCCTATGGAGGCATGGGGCGGTCTTTTATACCTTATCTTCTTTGGGTCTATTGCTGCTTACCTCTCCTTTATCTGGCTGTTATCGGTAAGGCCACCGGCACTGGTAAGCACACATACCTATGTAAACCCGGTAGTAGCGGTACTTGCCGGCTGGCTTATAGCTAATGAGGGTATTTCGGCTACCCAATCGTGGGGATTAGCCATTATACTTGTTGGTGTGGTGTTAACCAATAGTACAAGCTACAAAATTAGTAAACGTACAAAAGTGCGCTGGCGGCCTTTAGTACGGGTACTTACCAGGATAAGCAGCCCGTACAGGCATATAACACACTACCAATAATTATAAAACCTTATAAAATAATGTTTGCTAAAAAAACCAATGGAACAGCTCGTTAAAGAGCAGGAAACGCAAAATGTTAACACTTTAAAGCGAAGCCTTGGCCCCATACACCTGGTAGCATTAGGTATAGGCGCCATTGTAGGTGCAGGAATTTTTTCGCTTACCGGTATTGTCGCGTCAGAAAACGCAGGGCCAGCCGTTATACTATCGTTTATACTGGCAGCGGTAGCCTGCGCCTTTTGCGCGCTGTGCTATGCCGAATATGCCTCTATGATTCCGGTTGCAGGATTTGCATATACTTACACCTACGCAACTTTAGGCGAGTTTATGGCCTGGATAATTGGCTGGGATTTAGTTTTAGAATATGCCCTGGCATCAGCAACGGTGGCCGTTAGCTGGTCCAGTTACGCTACTAAACTCCTTGCACAGTTTCATGTTAATCTTCCTCCAGAGCTTACCGCATCGCCTTACGATACCATAAAACTTGCCGACGGTTCTTTATTACACGGAGGCATTATTAACCTGCCGGCAGTTGTTATAGTAGCACTGTTATCATTAGTATTGGCTAAGGGAACTAAAGAATCGTCCGGACTAAATACACTACTTGTTATAATAAAATTAAGTGTAATAGTACTGTTTATAGCATTAGGCTGGTCATTTATAAACCCATCGCATTACACTCCATTTCTACCCAAAAATACAGGCGAATTTGGACACTTCGGTTGGTCGGGAGTTGTACGTGGTGCAGCAGTTGTGTTTTTTGGTTTTATAGGTTTCGATGCTGTATCTACAGCAGCACAGGAAGCCAAAAATCCTCAAAAAGATATGCCCATTGGTATTATCGGGTCTTTAGCCGTAGCTACAATACTTTATGTTGTTTTTGCTTACGTAATGACAGGGCTTGTACCCTATACCGCTTTTAAGGGAGATGCAAGCCCGGCTGCAACAGCTTTTGCAGTAACGGGATACAGTTTTCTAAACAGTGCTCTTATAATTGCTATACTGGCGGGGTATACTTCTGTAATACTGGTTATGCTCATGGGGCAATCCCGGGTATTTTACAGCATGTCTAAAGACGGATTACTACCCTCCTTTTTTAGTGATATCCATCCTAAATTTAAAACGCCGTGGAAAACTAACTTGTTCTTCCTCGTGTTTGTAGGCATTCTCGCAGGTTTTGTTCCCATTGCCGATTTGGGCCATATGGTTAGTATAGGAACCCTTTTCGCATTTTCACTCGTAGCGTTAGGAGTCATTATTTTACGCTATAAAAGTCCGGAAATCCTGAGGCCTTTTAAAGTTCCCGGAGTTCCTTATATACCGTTATTGGGCATTGGAGTTTGTGTTTTTCTTATGATAGGTTTACCGGGAGAAAGCTGGATAAGATTATTTATATGGATGTTTATTGGGGTGATTTTTTATTTTGCCTATAGCCGAAAAGAAGCAAACTAAATAAATAAAGCTCTATTGAAGAAGTAAAGAAATAGTGGTGCCATCGGGCGAAATTAAGCAGGTAGTTCTACCAGTACAGCTAAATAAACAGAAAGCGAAACCCAGTTAAATTGCTGTTTTATAACAGTTTAACTGGGTTTTCTTGTGTTGTTTGCGATATTATGTGCCTGCTATTGTTCGCGATATTTACAAAAAGCTTAAAATGTAGCTAATTAATTTTTTTCCGTTTAAATGCAGAGCCTTATTCTAAATTTTGAAGTGGTTTTTCATTACTCTTTCAATTAGCAGCAATTCAAATCTATTTTAGATTGTTATTATTAATAGTCTTTAAAAAATTTAATAGCATAGCAGTTGTATTATATAGTTTTTCATATTCTTTGTTAGCAACCATAGTATTAGTTATAAGTTTACTGCCCATTCCTACTCCCACTACCCCACTATTAAACCAACCCATTAAATTATCTTCATCATTTTCCACACCGCCTGTTACAATAAATTCCATATCCCTGAACAGCGGTTTAACAGCTTGAAGAAAATCAGGACCGAGTACGTTACCTGGGAATAATTTTATAAAATTACAGCCTGCATTTTTAGCAATGTGTATGTCTCTGGGTGTCATACAACCCGGTATATAAACTATATGCCGTGATTTAGCGACATCATTAATCTCTTTATCATAAAAAGGGCTCACAAGAAAATCTGCACCATTATCTATAAAATCAGTCGCCTCTGTAGCCGTGGTAATGGTGCCTATACCGAGGAGCAAAGCGTGCATACCTTCATTACGCTCTTTAACAAGCGCCTTAAAATTTTCTAACGCATTTACACCTCTGTTAGTAAACTCAATACATGAAACCCCACCTTTATATAATGCTTTACAAATAGCAATACAAACCGCTACATCATCATGATAAAAAAGAGGTAACAGACCGTCACTTTTTATTTTGTCAAATACATTATTTGTTTCCATACATACGTTCTTTAATATACTCAATAGATTGTTTAGTAGCATCTCCAGTCTCATATAGCTTACCTACTGCAGCAGACGTTGCAAAATCAACTATTTCTTTTGGCTCAAAATTAGAAACTAATGCATAAATAAGACCTGCTATAAAACAGTCTCCACTACCTACAGGTCCAATTGTATCCTCAAGCTTGTAAACATCAGATATAAAGCTTCGTCCATTTTGTTGCATTATACCCCAATATTTATCGGTAAACCTATGGGTATATGCAATGGTATCTGCTTTCGGGAATGATTCCTGCAACATTTTCATACTTTCAATTGCACCTTCAGATAAAACTGATTGCGGTACATCTATACTGTTCATAATTGGAGATTCAATACCTAATAAGCTTTCTGCCGACCACATATTGCCCATAATTACATCACAATGCTTTACGATATCCCGCATTACTTCGGGAGGTTTTATATCATATTTCCATAACTTACTACGGAAGTTTAAATCAACCGATATTTTTAAGCCTTTGGCATCTGCTGCTTCAACTGCCTCTTTACACACAAGTGCTACATTATTATTTAAAGCAGGACTAATGGCACTAAAATGAAACCATGTGCAATCATGTAAAACTGCATCCCAATCTATCATACCTGTTTTTAACATTGAAAACGAAGAGTACTCCCTGTCATAGATAACGCCCTGGCTCTTTACATCATTTCCTACGGGCAAATAATAGGTACCTATACGCTTACCTGAATATAGAATATTTTGCGTTGAAATGCCTATATTATTCATGTAA
>Ga0247815_10000772_pt1 | contig 24938 bp, 20 predicted proteins | sample UWRJL194509B1_FD_181014 | JGI IMG/M metagenome (GOLD analysis project Ga0247815, IMG submission 181014) | Plant litter microbial communities from Arlington Agricultural Research Station in Wisconsin, United States - UWRJ-L194-509B-1 | ecosystem: Environmental > Terrestrial > Plant litter >...
TTTGTGCTGCAAATTATTTAACTATGGGAAGAGCGTTTGAATTTAGGAAAGCCAGGAAAATGAAACGTTGGTCGGCTATGGCCAAAACGTTTACAAGGATAGGTAAAGATATAGTAATGGCCGTTAAAGAAGGTGGGCCAAATGCCGAAACTAACTCCAGGCTAAGGGCGGTTATACAAAATGCCAAGGCAGCTAACATGCCTAAAGATAATGTAGAGCGTGCTATTAAAAAAGCATCTGATAAGGATACCGCCAACTTTAAAGAGGTATTGTTTGAAGGATATGCACCTCATGGTATTGCCATACTTATAGAAACAGCAACAGATAATAACAACCGTACGGTAGCAAACATTCGCAGTTATTTTAATAAATGTAATGGTACTATGGGTACGCAGGGATCGGTAGAATTTATGTTCGACCATACCTGTAACTTCCGTATTCCTGCCGAGGGCCGCGACGTGGAAGAAATGGAGCTTGAAATGATCGACTTTGGTGTAGAAGAAATTTTTGCTGATGAAGACGGTGGGATCGTTATGTATGCCCCGTTTGAAAGTTTTGGAGCCATCCAAAAAGAATTAGAGCACAGAGGTATCGAGATACTATCTTCAGGCTTTGAAAGGATTCCGCAAATTACCAAAGAACTTACCGAAGACCAGGTTGCTGATGTTGAAAAACTTCTTGAAAAAATTGAGGAGGACGACGACGTTATGAACGTGTACCACACTATGCAGGAGTAATACTTATGCATATTTGAATTATAATTCGCTGATGACAAAATTGACTTGAGTGATTTAAAAATTAGGGAGTTTGTTTACACAAACTCCCTAATTTTTTATTGATTAACTAATCCAACATCTTAATCATCGTATTGAAGTAATTGCAAGAGCCCCAAAGTTTCTTATTACCAATTACATAAAACCGCTTTTTAGCTCTGGTTAGAGCCACATTCAACATATTTGGCTTCATTGATGCCCAGTTACGTGCACCCTGTGATTTTGGGTCACTACCTAAGACTAAAAACACAATATCAGTTTCTTTCCCTTGAAATGTATGTATTGTTCCACAAGATATTTTTTTGTCTCCTCTAAATGCATTAGTGCAGTAGGAAGCAATAGATTTGAAAGGGGAAATTACATAAATGATGCCATCATTCCCGCTATTTCGTAACTCATTAATCTTGTGGGAAAGAAAGATAATTTCTTCCTTAACAACATGTTTATTGATTAGCGAAACCACATCAGTATTTAAATCAAACCAACAAGAGTTGCCAATAAAGACTTCTTCAGAATTTGTTGTTAAATCCTTAACCATCTGGTTGTTATATGCTATCTTATTTGCAATAGAAAACATAGGGTCATCACAACGCCGATGTGTTCGGAGTGGAAATCCTGTCCAGATTTTCTCATCGGTATTACCTACATTCATATATGTTCCTGATAAGGAAACTCTATCCGCCAATTGTTGTACAGAAGCTCTGTATGGAGACCAATTTACAGTAACGTTATGTTCATTTCTCAACTTAGTTACTAATTTCTCGGGCGTAGTAACAACCGGCTCTACCTGTAAAGGATCTCCAACAATTACACATCTTCTTGAACGATGGATGAGACCCGTAGCCGATTGAGGCGTTGCCTGACCTGCCTCATCTATTAGTAACCAACCTATTTGCTGTTGGTTTCTATTGGGAAATAGTCTGCTTGCAGAAGCTAATGTGGTAGAAACAACTGGTACACAAAGGAAAAAAGTATCCCATAAGTTCTGCGATGTGGCTTCATCAACCTTTACCCATCCGGCAGTCATTTCAAAATATGCATTCAAATTATTCTTTACATTTTTTGCATTTGATAATATAGCATCACGATGCAATTGTAGTGCTATAAGAAATATATCGCTTCTTAATTTTGCAATTTTTGGAGAATGATATGGGTTTAAGAGATGAATATTTGTTAAATCTTTTTCATAGAAATCTATATCGAAAATATTATTGGTATCAATATCATAGTTTTGTATCAGTTCATTTTGCAATTTTTGATAAGAAGTAAAAAACGACTTAAGCTGTGACATTTTCGATTTATGTTCGTTTTTTCTATTCAACAACATCTTGGTTTTCTTATCATTATTCTCCAATTGTTGCTTCAAATCATTTAAATTAACCTGAATAGATTTAAGATTGCCAATTATTTCTTTAGCTTCTAAATTCCATTTTTGAAACGATTTGGTATTGAATAGTTTTTTGAAAAAGAAAAATGAAGGCTTACGTTGCTCTTGTAAGTTCATTAAAGACTGCGCACGCTCTACATCTTTTTTTACGTTATTTTCTTTATCTAAAAGGATTCCTTTTTCATTACATAACCTGATTAAATTTTTTTCAATTTCTTTTAATTCAATATCTATTTGTTTTTCTTGTTCCCTATTTTTTATAAAATCCGGTAACTGCGCATGAAAGGAACTTGCTGCTTTTTTGAATACATTGAAATCATTCAATAAAGATTTGAATTTTTGATTAGTTAGCTCAAATGATCTGTAGTGCGTGTATGTATTATCATTTTGCTTGTCCTTGTAAACGTCATATAATAGATCGTGAAAACTAATTGTACCTTCTTCCTTTTCAGTTTGCTAAAAAGATTTTCTAAAATTATTTCGGTTTTTAGAATTACCCAAAGCTGCAGCAAGTGCTCCCCAGCTTGGCTCATCAATAAGTTTGGTAGAACATTCGCTAAAATAATCAGCCCCAGGAAAATTGGTTTCGTCTATTTTACTTTTTAGTGGTAATTCTTTAGTAATATTTTCGACCGCTGCGTTATTGTTACTGGCTACAACTATTCCAAAGTTTTTTGCAAGCGCGGGGTTGATAGTGTAGGTGTATAGCGAATATCCAGTTTCCTTTTCAATTTTTTTATACCCTTTTTGAAATATATTGTCACATCCTATCTCAGAAATAACTTTAGCTCTTTCTACTATTATTTCAGAAATTACATCCAGCAACAATGTAGTTTTTCCTGTACCGGGAGGTCCATTTATGCCTTGCAATCCTTCATTATTTCTCAAATTAGAAAAAATGGTATTTATTGCTCCACTTTGGGCAGTATATAAGCCATATTCAATTTTCGACGGCCATCTGCCGGCTGTTAAGTGAGCTGGATTAATAGCATCAAAAAGATGTTGTTTATTTTCTATTAAATCTCTTCTTTCACTTACTGTCGGTTGTAGTTGAAGATATTCTATAAGCGTTGAACTAAAATTAGTTTCCCCTATGCGAGATAAATAATTTAAATCGTCCAAATAAAAGCTGTTCATGAAGTTAGGATTTGGCTCACTATCTCTTGGAACTTCCTCAGCAAGCAAAAAAACTTTGATATCTTCTCTCCACCATGATGTAAGGCCTCTTAGATATTCAATTTCTCTTTTTAAGTGCAATGAATGTATAACATCTCCTTTAGGAGCAGGCTCGTCTTGCGTAATAACTTCCGGGATGTTATATCGTTCAAAAAAATCTTCTCTTACCCTATCTAAATCCTGAGATACAGAAGAGAGATTTATATTTTTTTCTAATGCATTTATACCAAATATATAGCTTGCTGCTATGTAACTATCATTTTGCGGGCGACCTTTTTCATCCAGAATCAACGTAGAAAAGCAACTAAATCCTTGTATTGGTTCTTCCCAATCATTTGATGTATCTACCTTCAATAAAGTATTAAGATGTTCAAGAATAAACTTTTTGTCAATTTTTCCAAAAAGTAATGTAAAACGCCATTTATAATGCTTTTTTGTTTCCCTTGTACCGTGAAGCCAAGGTAGCTCATCATCGCTACTTATCAGTATCGCTTCTTTGTTTAAGTCGGGAAGATCAAATATTTCAATATCTCTCCAAAACTGTATTATATCTTGCTTTTTCAATTTTTTAAGGCTGCTAATTATTATAGCAAGTTAAAAAAATAATTATTACAATTGCCTGTTAGATTTAAACCTTAAAAATACCTAAAGCACTTCCTTAGCCCTGATTGCAGCGGCATCCTGCCGACCGCAGGAAGGCAGATAAAGCGGAAAGCAGGAACATAGCTTAAATAATGCGCAAGCGTGGTGCTGTTTATAAATTACTGAAATTCAACCCTAAACGATTTATAATATAATTTATTACATATTAATTATTATCTTTTTTTCAAGAAACTGTAACATCTTCAGTTTTGCAACGTCATTATAATAAACCAAGCAACCAAAGTTGAGTAACGCAAACCCGGATATCGATACATTAATAACCCTGTGCAGACAGGGCAACCGCAACGCGCAGTTTGAGGTGTATAACCGCTATTATAAAACCATGTTTAACACGGCGCTGCGTATTGTTAAGGACAGCCACTGGGCCGAAGATATTATGCAGGAAGCATTTTTAAAGGCGTTTACCAAGCTGGATTCGTTTAAGGGGGAGGTTACTTTTGGCGCATGGTTAAAAAAAATTGTGGTTAACCAGACACTTGATAATTACAAGAAAATAAACAGGAATACCATGGACAGCCTGGATGACATCTTGTATAAAGTAGAAGATGACGATAATAAAGATGAGGCAAAGCTGGACTTTACCAACATGAAGGTTCAGCAGGTTATGGCGGCCCTGCAGTCGCTTAAAGAAAATTACCGTATTGCCCTTACCCTGCTTTACATTGAAGGTTACGACCAGGAAGAAATTAGTGAAATTATGGCCATTACCACCGGTAACTGCCGTACTACCATAAGCAGGGCAAAAGAAAGCCTGCTGAAAAAACTGAATGCATGATGAAAAATGAAAAAGACAATTTAGAGGAATTATTTGGCCATTTTGAAGGCCAATGGGATATTGATCATCCGGATCTTGGGCACCAGGAACGCTTTTTAAACAGGCTTGATGGTAAAAAAAAGCAACGTTTCCCTTTTAAACTTGCAGCACCTGTAGCGGCAGCTGTTGTAATACTTATGGGTTTACTAATTGTTTTTAACCCTATGCAGGATAAAAATATGGCACTCAATAAAATGTCGCCACAGGCTAAAGAGGCTCAGGTATACTTCTCTTCTATTATAAAAAAGGAACTTGTAAAAGTAGAGAAGGAGAACAGCCCCGAAACTAAAAAGATTGTTGAAGATGCCCTAAACCACATGCAGCTGCTGGAAGCTGATTACAACAAGCTTACACTGGAGCTGCAGGAAAAGGGAGAGAACAAAAAGATTTTACATGCCATGATTACTAACCTGCAGGTACGCATAGCATTCCTGGAGAAGGTATTGGCACAAATAGAGAATATAAAAAAGATAAAAGAAAATCACCATGAAAACAATATTATATAAAATCCTGTTTGTAATGCTTATACTGCCTGCTGTTATGTTGGCAGGAACGCCAAAAGGAAAGTTTAGTAAAGAAAAACGTATAAATAAAGCCTATGTAGTAAACGGTAATGCCGGTACTACAATTGCTAACAGGTATGGTAGCATTTACATTACGACCTGGGATGAAAACAGGACCGAAATTGATGTGCTTATTAAGGTAAGTGGCAACGACGAAGATGTAGTTACAAAAAGGCTTGATGGTATAGATGTAGAATTTTCGGCATCAAAAGCATCTGTAACGGCAAAAACTGTTATAGAAAACTTTAGGGGCAGGAACGTAAATATGGAAATTAATTATACCATAAAAATTCCTAAAAACGGTACATTGGGCGTTTCTAATCAATATGGTGCTATTAAGTTAGGTAAAATATATGGCAATATAAACCTTAGCTGCCAGTACGGAGAGGTTTCTATAGATGAACTTAATGGCGATACTAACAACCTTAAAATGCAATACTGCAACAGCGGCAAACTTAATTATTTTAAAAGCGCTGATATAATTGCTCAGTATTCAGATTTTAATTTAACAAAAGTGGGTAGCCTGCAACTCGACAGCCAGTACAGCGATGTTATTATTTCTAATGCAGGTACGGTAAATTATAAATGCCAGTATGGCGACCTTACTATACGCCTGGCCGACAGGATTACAGGATCAGGAAGTTACTCAGACCTGTCTTTTGGCACCATAGAGCAGCTGCTTAACATTACAACTAACTACGGCGACTTATCGGTATCAAAATTAGGCAGGCAGGTAAAAAATACAACCATAGTTAATACCTATGCAGATGTGAAATTAGGTTTTGACCCGGAAATTGCATTTGATTTTGAATTTACCGGTTCCTATTCAGATGTATCCGGATTAGGCAGCCTTAAAATATCTGAGAAGATTGAAAAATCATCAACCTCTATTTACAGAGGTTATTATAGAGCAAGTGGTGCAGGCCGCGTTTACATAAAATCTCAATATGGCGACGTAGCGCTGGTAAAAAATTAAATTGAATATTGCCAATTAAATTGAATAAGTAAATCTGTAGTTCAGTCATCAATCACATCAATCCCGCTAATGCGGGATTTGTTATTTATAAATTTCACTGATTATTTAATTTAGTACTAAACATAATAAAGAGGTAACGCGGGGTTAACGTGTAATTTCGTATTAATGCACACCTTGCAGCGTTTTAAAAAATGCCCCTAACTATGGAAATGTTCAGCAAGAAGGAAAGAAAGCAACTACAGGAAATTAGTAAAAAAAATACCCAGCTTTTTAAAGAAGCCGTTAAGGAAATTGAAGAAGTATATGCCGACCTTAATAATGCTTATGGTGCTATAGATACCGTTACCGAAGAATTTATAAAATTTACCGAAGAGATAAAACCTAAAGTTGACGAAGCTGATATTATAAAAATGCAGGCATTTGCTAAAAAATTAGCCAAGGTAGATAAAGTTGCCCGTGATGCCGTACGCGATGTGCGCGATGTATTGCGAAGCACAAAAAAACGCCTTAAAGAAATACAGAGGGAGGTAAATTAATTTCAGAATTAAGATTTTAGATTTCAGATTGAGCTGCAATCTGTACTTAAAACACTAAATCAGCATTTATAAAATTGCCCGGCAATGTCCGGGTTTAATTATATAACAGCGGTTATAAACTTTGTTACTGTGCTACTTAAAACTTTGATACTTAATTTCCAATACAGAAATTTCGTACCTTAGTATCTCTAAAGCAACACACTATGCCAACCGATACTATAGCGCGAAAAGTAGCCATTGTAGGCTACAACCGCATACCCTTTGCACGACAGTTTACAAATTATGCCGAGGCCAGCAATACCGATATGATGGTGGCTACGCTAAATGGCCTTATAGATAAATACAACCTTGGCGGTAAGCAACTGGGCGAAGTAGCCGGTGGGGCTGTAATAAAGCACAGTTGGGAAATTAACCTGATGCGCGAATGTGTTTTACATACCTCACTCGACCCTAAAACACCAGCCTGTGATATTCAGCAGGCTTGTAACACAGGCCTTGAGGCGGCTATGTATATTGCCAATAAAATTGCCCTGGGCCAGATAGACTGCGGTATTGCCGGCGGTGTAGACAGCACGAGCAATGTACCTTTATATCTTAACGAACATGTGCGCAAGCTACTGTTACGCGCCCGCCGAAGTAAAAGTGCTACCGAAAGGATAGGGAATATTTTAAAAATAAAACTGAAAGACTTTAGTCCGGAGGCACCGGCTAATCTCGAACCCGGCACCGGCTTATCTATGGGAGGGCATACAGAGTATACTGCAAAATTTTATAACATAGACCGCGAAGCACAGGATCTTTTTTCACTTCAAAGCCATCAAAAAATGACCGCCGCGACTGACAGGGGATTTTTTAGCGATATGGTTAGCCCTTTTCTTGGCCTTACCCAGGATAACAACATGCGCCGCGATACATCGTTAGAAAAACTGGCTAAACTACGTCCCGCCTTTGATAAAGAGCATGGTACACTTACTGCAGGCAACTCTTCTCCCCTAACGGATGGTGCCTCGTGCCTTTTATTAGCCAGCGAAGAATGGGCAAATGCAAACGGCCTGCCTATATTAGCTTATATTACCCATGCCGAAATGGCTGCTATAGAATATATAGAGAACAAGCAAAACCTACTTTTGGCGCCTGTATATGCAGCACCACGCATGTTACAAAAGGCCGGCCTTAAATTACAGGATTTTGACTTTTACGAAATCCACGAAGCCTTTGCCGCTCAGGTTTTGGCTTTATTAAAAATCTGGGAAAGCGAAGAGCTGTCTTCAGCCTTTGGTGTTACTGCATTGGGCAGTATCGACCTCACTAAGCTGAATGTAAATGGCAGCAGCCTTGCCACAGGCCACCCCTTTGCGGCTACGGGAGGCAGGGTAATTGCTACACTTGCAAAACTACTGAACGAGAAAAGCAATGGCAAAGGGTTAATATCGGTATGCGCTGCCGGTGGGCAGGGCATGACCATGATACTGGAAAAGTAAATTACCTGCAAATAAAATAAAAAAGGATAGCTTGATTTAAGCTATCCCTTTTTATATCATCTTAAATGAGATTTAAACTTTCGTTTCTCCGGTAACATTTTTAGCTCTTTTCTCAGGTCGTATAATCATACGTAATGGTTGATCCATAGAGAAGTACGACACCATCCAGTTCCAGAAGGTTACAAGCCTGTTCCTAAAGGTTATTAGCGACAGCAAGTGAATAAACAACCACATTAGCCATGCTATAAAGCCTTTAAAGTGCAGCTTAGGCTTAGGTAAATCTACCACAGCTTTATTTTTGCCTATAATAGCCATAGAGCCTTTATCTTTGTATTTAAATGCTACAAGGGTTTCATTTTTTAAAGCGCGTTTTAGGTTTTTAGCAAGGTGTTCTCCCTGCTGTATAGCCACCTGCGCAACCTGCGGGTGCCCTCCCGGAAAAGCTTCATCAGTAGTTTGAATACAGGTATCGCCTATGGCATAAATATTATTGGTTAGGTTTACTTTATTGTAAGCATCCACCGCAAGGCGCCTGCCACGACCATAACTCTCTGCGGCTATACCATCGAATACCTTTGCAGATACCCCTGCCGCCCAAATAAGGTTTTTAGACTGTATGGTTTCGCCGCCCTCAAGGTAAACGGTATCATCTATATAATCGGTAACGCGCGCATTTAATTTTATAATAACTCCAAGCTTACTAAGCGCATCATAAGTATCCTGCTGCGATTGTTTGCTCATGGGTGCAAGCAACACATCGCCACCATCTACAAGGTAAATGTTACTAATGCTTGTAGCAAGTTCGGGATACTCTTTGCGTAGTATACCGTTACGCATCTCGGCAAACATACCAGAAACTTCTACTCCTGTAGGGCCTCCTCCTGCTACAACAATGTTTAAATATTTGCGGCGTTCACGGCTGTTTGTATATAGTGTTGCTTTTTCCATGCGCTGCAACAACTTGTTACGCATCTCTATAGCATCATTAAGGGTTTTCATTGGTATAGAATTCTTGCGAACGTTCTCCATTCCAAAATAGTTGGTTTCGGCACCGGTAGCTATAATAAGGGCATCATACTCTAATTCGCCATTATGCAATACGGCAATATTTTGCTCCTGTTTTACAGAGACAAACTCGCCCATACGAAAGTGAATATTTTTCTTTTTAGAATAATACCTCCTGAATGGGTAACTAATTGCCGAAGGCTCAAGGTATGCAGTAGCTACCTGGTAAATTAGCGGCGGAAAAAAGTTGTAGTTGTTCTTGTCTACCAGTGTAACATCAAAATCTTTGTTGTCGGCAAGTTCATTTGCAAGGTTAACCCCGGCAAAACCGCCCCCTATAATAACTATCTTCATGGTAATGTTGTTGTTACAGAGTCTTAAAAACACCCCTGTAAATGCTGTATAAAGTTACGTTTTTTGAGGCTAACGCACAATTAACTTGGCACAGCATTAATAAAATTTATGAAATTATTAGCTTATGATTTACCTCAATGCCATTAACAAAAAAAAAGCACATTAAAATTACGCACATGATTTATAGATATGTTAATATTGTAGTCTTTACCTGCCACAATAATTATTTTTATAAATAAAATCAGGAATACAAGCACTATGAAAAAGATATTTACCAAAAAAACTTTACACAGCAGTATTAAAGTACTAAAAGACACTTTTAATGGCTTTATGATGGATAAGGGCTTAAAGTTAAGCGCTTCATTGTCCTATTATACCATATTTTCACTGGCGCCATTACTACTTCTAATTATATCACTTGCAGGTTTTTTCTTTGGGCGCGAAGCCAGCGAGGGCCGCATCTTTACCGAAATTAACGGTATTATAGGTAACGAAGCTGCAAAGCAGGTACAACAAATAATAAGCAACCTCGAGCTATCCGGCAATTCTACAATATCCATTATAATAGGTATTGTAACGTTAATAATAGGTGCAACAACTGTTTTTGGCGAAATCCAGGACTCTATAAACATGATATGGAAGGTAAAAGCCAAACCTAAAAAAGGCTGGGTAAAAATGCTGAAAGACCGTTTACTGTCGGGTTCTATAATAGTTGGGCTTGGCTTCCTGCTTATAGTTTCGCTTATTATAAACGGGGCACTTGCTGCACTAAACAATTTTTTAAAATCTATGTTCCCTGATTTTACCATCATAATCATCAATATTGCCAATATTGCTATAGGCTTTGGGGTAATAACAGTATTGTTTGGGGTAATATTTAAAGTACTCCCCGATGCTAAAATTAAATGGAAACATGTGCGTGCCGGTGCCTTTTTTACAGCATGTTTATTTATGTTAGGCCGATACATTATAGGTATCTACATTACAACCACCGGGGCAGGGTCGCCTTATGGTGCAGCGGGATCATTAATAGTTATATTGCTTTGGGTATACTATACGGCTGCCATACTGTACTTTGGTGCAGAGTTTACCCGTGCATACGCCATTTTTAAAGGATCGCGTATACAACCTGCAGAATATGCTGTGTTTATTGAGCAACACGAAACAGAAAAAGAAAATGTTTACATTACAAAAGTAGATAAGGCAACTAAAACAGAGGTTACCAAACCTCTTGAATGATAGTAGCAATTTGCCTTCTAAGATATCTTATCCCTTTTCCCTCATCTATTTTTGCCATATTACTCATGAAAACCAGATCATCTGAAAAGCAGACCTTAGGTACTGTTACCGAATTTACCATAGAAGCCCCCCAACTAAACCGCAGCAAAACCATCTGGGTGTACCTGCCTTATAATTATGAGGACAGCGACCAGCGTTTCCCGGTAATTTATATGCACGACGGACAGCATGTTTTTGACCATGCAGAATCTGAAAAACGCGACTGGCACGTAGAAGATAAACTTAACGTGCTGCACTCGCAGGCTATAATTATTGGTATAGAACACGGTGGCCCTAACCGACGCATTGACGAAATGACGCCTTATAAAAATGAGAAATACGGTGGCGGCCATGCCGATGATTATCTTGATTTTATAGTAAACACCCTTAAACCTTATGTAGACGGAAATTATAAAACGATTGGCAACAAAGAACATACAACCATTTTTGGGAGTTCTGTTGGCGGACTGATATCGTTTTATGCCATACTAAAATTTCCTGATGTGTTTGGCAACGCCGGGGTGTTTTCTCCTTCATTCTGGTTTAGCGATGAGATTTTCAGCCTTATGGAAACGGTTGACCATATTAACGGACGCATCTATTTTATGGCAGGCGACCACGAAAGCATGGGCATGGTGCCCGATATTGACCACATGGAGCAACTGGTTTTAGCGCGGGTAAATACCGCTGCCCAACTACATAAAAAAATAGTACACAACGGCAAGCATAATGAATTATTATGGGCACGCGAATTTGCCGATGCGTATACCTGGCTGGTGGGGTAGATTCAGAATCTATATTAATTTGATCTTTCTCTAAAAATTTCTTACCTATTTCTTTGCCACATCAATAATTATAATTTACTTTGCAATTCAAAGTACTTTAAAATGGATAATTACTTAAAGGATATACAGGACATAAAAAAGATGATGGATAAGTCATCCCAATTTATTTCCCTTAGCGGTTTATCGGGTATCATGGCAGGTGTATATGCACTGGCTGGTGCTTTTTTCATCAAGTATATAGATGCTCTCGACAATGGCTATGTAATTGTAGACAGCTATTCTTTTAAGCTAATATTGCTTGTCGCTGTTGCTGTACTGGTACTATCTGTTGTTACCGGGTTACTGCTATCTGTCCGAAAGGCAAAAAAGCAGGGAGAGACCATTTGGAACAGTACCTCTAAACGCCTTGTGGCAAATTTTCTTATTCCGCTTGTTACCGGCGGAGTATTTGCGCTGCTTCTTATAAAAAATCATTATTACGGCCTCATAGCACCTATTACCCTTATTTTTTATGGCATGGCCTGTATCAATGCCAGCAGATACACACTTCGCGACGTGAGGTATCTTGGGTTAACCATAACTGCTATTGGTTTAGTTGCCACTTATTTTATGGGATACGGGCTGGAGTTCTGGGCACTTGGTTTTGGTGTATGCCACATATTATATGGCTCTGTAATGTACTTTAAATACGACCGTAAATAGTTTGAAAAACATTTTACAACATATAAATAAAGCTTTTGACCATCGTATACGCCTGGGTATTATGAGTATACTTATGGTAAACGAGTATGCCGACTTTAACACGCTTAAGGAACTGCTGGGTGTGACAGACGGTAACCTTGCAAGCCATGCCAAAGCACTTGAAACGGAAAACTATATTATGGTAGAAAAACAGTTTATAGGAAAAAAACCCAATACCCGTTACATGGCTACTAAAGAAGGCCGCCAAGCCTTTAAAGACCACATTGATGCCCTTGAAAAATTAATACAAAAACGATAAACAAATTTTTTTACTTATTTACTTTGAAAAACAAAGTACTTTACAAATAAAAAAAACAATGAAAACTACCCAGTCAACCGTAGCAAACGAAATCAGGCAGCACTTTATGCTGTTTGCACTTGCCCTTTTTTGCCTTGCCTTATTACTGGTACGCGCTAAAATAACCCAGAGCATTTATTTGTTTTTCCTGATCTGGAATTTGTTTTTAGCCTACACACCCTTAGGATTATCATCGTTAATAATGAACCGGATTAACCTTATAGAAAAATGGTACTTCTACCTAGCTTTTGGCTGTTGGTTATTGCTGTTGCCCAATGCACCTTATATAATTACCGATTTTGTACACCTCGAAAAGCAAAACAACATACCGCTGTGGTTTGATATTTTACTCATAACATCTTTTACCGTATGTGGAATGCTGTTTGGGCTGGCATCTATGAAAAATATGTATAATATATTAAGCGTAAAATTTAGCAATAGAGCAGCAACTGTAATTATGGCTGCCACCTGCCTGCTATCCGGTTTTGGTATTTATCTTGGGCGATTTTTGCGTTATAACAGTTGGGATGTATTGCATAAACCGTTTACCCTTACAGCCGATGTACTGCACAGTTTAATTGCGGAAGAAACCTATAAACCTGCATGGGGTATTACCATTGGCTTTGGTACACTGCTATTCCTCCTCTTCCGTCTTTACTATAATCCTGAAAAATAAAAAATTTATACATCTACTTTGAATTTCAAAGTAAAAAACTACTTCGATATGAAAACTATGAAAGAAAAAATTGAGGCCGTTCGCATAGAATTCGAACGTAAGACAAAAAACATTACCGCCAAACAACTTGTAACTTATCCTGTGGGCAGCTTGGGGCATAACCTTGGCAAGCATCTTTTAAACAGCAATTATGGTACTAATGTTACTGTCGAAAAAGAAGATGTTTACCAGTTGCTTATAGGCCGCGGGCAGGTATCTGTAAAAGAAGATATTGCGGTACAGTATTATCTTTTTGGCAATGGGTCTAACAGCCTTAGAACCTTACTCGCCATGAGTATAGGCTTAATTATGTGCCCCCACTATGCAGGTTACTTTTATAAAAGATATAAAGATGGCAAGCAGGCATTACGCTTTTATGATGTAGACCATTTTGGTATGCTGCACCTGCCTTTAGAACGTATTAAAGACACTTTTTTAATACGATAACTATGAAAACAGAAGCTAAAAAACCCGACAGACTATTAATGGTGCCGGTTATAGTGTGGGCCTTCACCTTTACGTTTGGCACTATTTGGATGTTAATATTAATGAACGTTGGCCACAGCACAATAGTTTACGACTTATTACTCTACACATTGCTGCCTGTTATAGCACTCAATATTGCGGTGGTTACACTACTTTTTATATCGGGCTACTATCACGAATATTACAGGCAGGAACTGCACAACCGCATGTATTTAGTACTCTCTAACCTTGCAGTAGCAGAGGTGTATTTTATACTGATGTGCCGCTTTGCCAAATTTTTAAACTGAATCATAAATTATACATCTACTTAATATTTCAATTAAATAATTTTTAAAAACAACATTATGGAAACCAACCAAAACCAAAATGAAGGGCAACCACAATTTAGGTATCCTGAGCCTCAAAACAGTAATTTTATGCAATCTACCACCGCAAGGGTATTTATGGTGGGGCTGTTAACACTTGTGCTTCTGCTCCCGCTGGAATATGTAAAGGCACTTATTCGCGACCGAAAAGCATTACAGGAAGGTGTTGCAAATGAAATGGCTGATAAATGGGGAGGTCCGGTCTATTTTTATGGGCCTATACTAAAAGTGCCTTATCAGGTGGTATCTGAAACGGAGATAACCAATAAAATTACCAAACAGGTTACTGTACAAAAATCAGTAGTTACAGATTATGCTTATTTTTTTCCTGATGATTTAAAAATCAATACCGAAGCTAAAACCGAAAATAAACACCGTAACAATTATGAGTCGGCCGTTTTTAATACCAAAATGAATTTTAAAGGTCATTATACCAAGCCTGATTTTTCGTCACAAGGCATCAAACCTGAAAATATAAACTGGGAAAAGGCAAGTATAGTTATTAAAACAAATAGCCTTAAAAGCATTAAGGGTGCGGTAAATATTAATCTTAATGGTAAAGCTTATGCTTTTGAACCTGTTGCGAACGAAAATCAAAACGACACAGTAGAAACGCTACAGTCAACTGCCATAAACATGCGGGACGCATTTACAGGTGCTGTAAATTTTAACCTGAATATAGCTTATGATGGTACCGAACAAATAGGCATTGTGCCAATAGGTAAAATTACTGAGGCCAGAATGAAATCTAACTGGACGTCGCCAAGTTTTGATGGTAACTTTTTACCCGAAAGTAAGCATGTAAACAAAAATGGCTTTACTGCAAACTGGAAAATATCGCATCTTAACCGCGGCTTTGTCCAACAATATTTTACAGCACTGCCAGAATTAAGCAAATATACATTTGATGTTGATTTTCATATACCGGTAGATGAATACCAGCAAAACGACAGGGCATCAAAGTACGGATTTCTTGTAATAGGCCTTACCTTTCTTATTTTTTTCCTGATACAAACCATTAGTAAAATAAACATTCATATTTTTCAGTACGGTATGGTGGGCCTTGCACTTATAATGTTCTATACGTTGCTAATATCTATAACAGAGCATAGTAGCTTTAAACTGGCGTATATAATTGCAGGAATTTCTGTAGTAATAATGATTGGAACATATTCAGTATCAATTCTTAAAAACAAAAAATTCCCGCTGTTTATAGCTGCTTCATTAACTGCACTATACGCTTTTATTTATATAATTATACAACTTGAAAGTTATGCACTGCTTGCGGGCAGTATAGGCTTATTCTTAATTTTGGGAGCAGTCATGTACGTATCCCGAACCATAGACTGGAACAACACTAAACAGGCATAAGCAATTAGGTCATTAAAGAAAAACCTGCGACAATAATCGCAGGTTTTTGTGTTATATACCCATCAGGAAACCCGTAAGGTTTTCCTTTCGCGGCAGGTTAAGTTTTTTGCGCAGGCGATATCTTGCCAACTCAACCCCCCCATCAGATATGTTCATTATTTCGGCAATTTCTTTAGTGCTCATATTCATAAGCAAATAAGTAGACAGGTCCATTTCGCGGGGCGTTATGGTTGGGTACTTATCTTTCAGGCGTTTTAAAAAATCAAAGTGCACATTACTAATATGTTTTTCCAGGTTATTCCAGCTTTTATCAGTATTTAACTCTTTATCAATAGTTTTATATAATTTTGTAAAACGTGCCTTTGCAGTTTCATCCAGCGTTTCAGAGTCGATATCCTTAAGCCTGTGTATAATACCGTTAAGCATTTTATTCTTTTTTACAACCTGTAATGAATTGTTAACAAGCTCTTTATCTTTTGTAAGTATTTTAACTTTAAGCTGCTCATTTCTAAGTCGTTCAATTTCTTTTTCAAGCTCATATTGCTCCTGCCTTATCCTTGTTTCTTTTTCCAGGTACAACCTTCTTTGCTCAAGGGTTTCATAGTACCGGTTTTGCCGTATCTTAATTTTTACCCTTCTGCGCACGTAATAAATTGTCAGGGAAACAACAAGTATATAAAAAATATAAGCCAGCGGATGCCTGTAAAATGGCGGTGCCACCGTAAATGTTACCATAGCCGGTTTAGACTCCTTACCATAGCTGTTTATTACTTTCAGCAGCATGCGGTAATTACCTTCATGCAGGTTAGTGTATTCTTTTACAGGCACATTAGTCCAGTTACTCCATTTATCATCAAACCCTTCCAGTTTATAAGAGAACTTAATATTTTCGGGGTTATCATACATAGGAGATGAAAATGTAAACTTTACATTATTGTCTTTATAAGGTATGCCTACATTTTTAAGGTTGTACATATTACCCGTTATTAAAGTATCTCCGGCAAAAGAAAAACTATGTATAAATGCTTTTGGCTGTGTAGTTACACCATTATGCAACTGGGGGTTATAATGTACCAGGCCTTCTGTAATACCAATAAATACATTACTGCTATCTATGGTATTAACCGATTCAAAAAAATACACAAGGTTACCGGCAAGTGATGCAAAAGGCGAAAGCACATTTTTAAAAGAACCATCCTGCTGCTTCATGAGCATACCCATAGAGGACTCTCCAAAAAAGTAGCATATATTACCCTTATTGTCTTCAAAACAATATTTTATTTTAGGTATAGTACTAAAAATAGCACTAAGATTTTTGTCCTCATTAAATTTATCTCCCGACGGATTGTAAGTAAAGAAACGGTTAGCGGACTGAAAATAAATCCTGCTATTAATTTGCTGTATGCTATTTACGCCTTTTAAATTTTTATCAAGTGCTTCATAAGTAGTGGTAAGCGTAAAGCGTTTAAGGTCGTCACTCAATTTCAGTTTGTAAACAACATTTTTTAAAAGCCATACATTGTTGCCATCTGTAGCAAACTTACTGTCAGAGACATTAAAACCTTCAATCTGATTACGAAATTTCCATCCCGAATTTGTTTTCTCAATAATTGCAAATCCATGATAATTAGATGCAATAAGAAAATTTGGCTTTCCCGGAATTTTTTTTAATCCGAGATATCCTTTCCTGTCATCAAGAAACGTCTCTGCCCTGCCATTGTTTATTATAAAAAGTCCACGGTTATGCGAGCAAAATAAAGTACCATCAATATCCTGTATAGCCCAGGCCTGGCCGGTGGTGCCCTGTATAAATTTAAATGACTCTTCTTTAAATGGCGCATTCCACGCATGGCTAAAAACACCCTGGTTTGTGGCTACATATAAGTTATTTTGATATTCTGCTGATGAATATACCGAGCTAAGTTCAAAACTTGATCCTAAAAAAGTAAACGGCGAATTCTCGTTAATATAGCCAATACCATTATCAAGGCCCAGCCATAAATTACCGCTAACATCTGTATACGAGCTTAATGCTGTATTGTTTTGCAGCCCTTTACGGTTATTAATGTGCTGCACGATCCTGCCACTGGTATCGCAAATAATAATACCATCGAGCACAGAGTTAAGTACAATAAATTTACTACTTAACAATCGCCCTCCCAGTGAGTTATTTTTTTTTATAAAAGTATTAGCATCGCATTGCCACGGAGAAAGTAAACCATTATAATATAAAAACAGGCCTTTATCAAGAGTGACAATAAGCAGAGTGTCATTTGTTAAAGGAACGATACCCCACACCTCGGTATTGTTAAGTCCATTAGTATTCTGTACTGGAACAAGCCTGCCATCGGTATATTGCACCAGGCCAAGAACTATGTCCTGAAAATAGAGCTTGTTGTTAACAAGAAACGAAAACTGAAAACGGTTAGGGGCTTCTAATATAGTTAATTTGTTATCCTTATATATATAGGTGCGATAAAACGTTTGGAAAAAAACAGCTTTATCTACGATATGAACCTTCCACACAAAGTCGATAATTTTCTTTGAATTTGGGTTAACTAATTTAGAAAGAGAATGATATATCAGTTTCCCGCTGTTATTAAAATCAAAAAAGCCAAATTCGTTATAACCACCTACATAAATGCGGCCATCATCGGCAACCTTTAATGATCGTACCGTAGTATTAGGGATTACATTTTTAGACCATGACGTACCATTAAATTGTATAAGGCCAGATGTATTTGCAAAATACATATTCCCGTTTTTGTCCTGCCCTACTTCCCAATTTTGAGCACCACCGTCATAATCAGATTTTTTATAATTAATTATTTTAGGTAATCCTATGTTTTTAACCTGCGCATTGACTGGCAAAAAATACCCTGACAATAATATAACAACTATAAAATATCGCTCAAATTTTATCATTAAGTTAACTATATATTAATTTTAAAACCCAAAATATTATTTTAGACATTCATTTACCAGTAATAAAACATACTTTCCACTTATAAAGCATGTGAGAAACTATATCATTTGGCAAATATACAAACTTAAATCTTTTGATTAAAATTATGATATGTTTAAAAATTTAGCAAAAATATGCTTTATTAATATTATAATATTTAAGATAATATATTGATATATAATCAACTATAACGATATATATAAAAAATAGTTAAGTGTATAGTTAACACTAATATTTTAACAAAATAACAACAATATTTTTTAAAGTTAATATATTGATATACAAATAATTAAAAAATAATTGATGTGTTTTTATATAGCAGTATTTTGATTTTGATGTGTTTTTGTAGCACTTGTAAGTTAACGATGTAGTAAAATTTGATGTATTATTGCTTATTATTAATAAATAATCAACCCAAATTTTAAAAAGTATGAAATTATTAAAATTACGATTTTTTTATTTTGTATGTCTCTTGTTTACTCTTAGCGCCTGGGCGCAGGATGGTACAGTAAACGGAGTAATTACAGATGAGAGCGGATTGCCCGTTCCCGGAGCCTCAGTAATGGTTAAAGGCACCTCAACATCAACTTCTTCTGATATAGACGGTAAATACTCGGTACAGGCAAGCCCAAGCTCTACCCTTGTATTTAGCTATGTAGGTTATTCAAACCAGGAAATAGCAGTTGGTAACAAAACAACCATTAATGTATCTATGGCAGCATCGGCCCAAAATCTTGATGAGGTAGTTGTTGTAGGTTATGGTACACAAAAGAAAGCGGTAGTTACTGGTGCTATCTCGAGTGTAAGAGCAAAAGACCTTGAAAATGTCCCTTTAACAACAGTAGGCCAGTCATTACAAGGCCGTGCATCAGGTGTATATGTAGCACAAAATGCTGGTCAGCCAGGTTCTTCGGCTACAATCCGTGTTAGGGGTATCACTACCTTTAACAATAATGACCCACTATGGGTGGTTGACGGTGTTATTGTAGATAATGGCGGTATGAACTTCTTAAACCAGTCTGATATTGAGAGTATGGAAGTACTTAAAGATGCTGCCTCTCAGGCTATCTATGGTGCAAGGGCAGCTGCCGGTGTAATTTTAATTACCACTAAAAAAGGTAAGGCCGGAAAAATCTCAGTAAATTACAATGGTTTTGCCGGATTTTCGAAAGCAGCACGCAGGTTAGACCTTTTAAATGCTACCCAGTATGGTACACTGCGTAATGAGGCTTATGCTAATGGTTTTTCCGGAGGAACATTCAGATTGCCTTATCCTAATGCAGCAAGTTTAGGAAAAGGGACAGACTGGCAGGATATTATCTTTAATGATAGTGCACAACGGTCTCAGCATGAATTTAGTGTAAGCGGTGGTAACGATAAATCAACATTTTATCTATCAGCTGCATTAACAGACCAGGAAGGTATTGTTACAACAGAAATTTCTAATTATATACGTAAAAACATCAGGCTAAACTCAACTCATAAGCTTGGTAAATACGTTACTATAGGACAAACCCTTGGTTACTCTCATGAAAAATCTAAAGGTTTAGGAAATACAAATAATGAATTTGGTGGTCCGCTATCTTCAGCAATAAATTTAGACCCTGAAACGCCGGCCATTGTTACAGACCCATCAACAAGGCCAAACCCTGGTGATTACGATTTCCAATATGCAGTAAAAGATCCTAATGGGCAATACTATGGTATATCTGGTGCATCGTTAAACGAGATGACAAACCCACTTGCTTACATACAAACGCGTCTTGGCAATTATTCATGGGCAGATAATTTTGTGGGTAACGCTTATGTAGAAGTTGCACCAATTGAAGGTCTTAAATTTAGAAGTACAGTAGGAGCTAAACTTGCTTATTATGGCACTGAGAGTTTTACACCTCTTTCTTACCTAAATAACATTAACAATGTTCAAAGAAATAGCCTTTACAGAGAGCAGAACAGAAACTTTGGCTGGAATATAGAGAATACAGTATCTTATACTAAATTATTGGGGAAACATAACTTCAGTGTTTTGGGAGGCCAGGCTACATATATAGATAATGACAGAAGGTCTAATGGCGTTACTTATTACAACCAACCGGTAAATAATCATCATGATGCATCCTTTAACTGGTTTACAGTTAGGGAAGATATTTTAGGATGGGCATCTACAGGTAATAAACACATTGTAACCTCTTTATTTGCAAGAGCTACGTATGATTATAACGAAAAGTACTTATTTACAGGTATTATTCGTCGCGACGGCTCATCTCGTTTTGGCGATAACAATAAATACGGAACATTCCCTTCATTTTCATTAGGTTGGGTACCGGTAAAAGAAGATTTCTGGAAAGAAAACAAAGTTGTTACAAACCTTAAAATTCGTGGTGGCTACGGAGTAGTTGGAAATGATAACATTGGCGATTTCGCCTACCTTGCAACAGTAGGTGGTGGCAGAAACTACACTTTAGGTAATGGTGTTGGCGACAATCCTATTTCAATAGTAGTAGGTAATAGCCCTAATGCACCGTCAAATCCTGACATTAAATGGGAGGAAACTGCCCAAACTAATATAGGTTTTGAAACTACTTTATTCAACGACTTGTCGCTTGAATTTGACTGGTACAAAAAGAAAACAACAGGTATATTACAACCTATACAAATACCGGGTTACGTAGGCGCACCAGGTGCACCATTAGGAAACGTGGCAGATATGCAAAATACAGGTGTAGATATCTCTCTAACATACAGGAAACAGCTTGGCGATTTTAATCTTAGTGTTACAGGTAACGGATCGACTGTTAAAAATGAAGTTACCTTTATAGGTAATGACCGTAAGTTTAATACTGGCCCGTCTTTTCAATCTATGGGCCCCATTACAAGATATGAGATAGGCACTGCAATTAATCAATTTTACGGTTTCCAGACTATGGGTATTTTCCAGAATCAGGCAGAAATTGATAATTATAAAAATGCTGCAGGAACTGTTATTCAGCCTAATGCAGTACCAGGAGATTTTAGATGGGCAGATTTAAACGGCGATGGAAAAATAACAGATGAAGGTGACAGGAAATATCTTGGAAACCCACTACCTAAATTTACTTATGGGCTAACCATTAACCTTGCTTATAAAGGCTGGGACCTTATGGCATTTGGCCAGGGAGCCGCAGGAAACAAAATATTCCAGGGACTTCGCAGGCTTGATCTTTTAAACGCAAACTGGCAAACTGCTGCTCTTGAACGCTGGACAGGTGAAGGTACAAGCAATACGTACCCAAGATTATCGACATTAGATAATAATAAGAACTTTACCAGAATGTCTAACTTTTACTTACAAAAGGGCGATTATTTCAGGATAAAAATAATACAGGTAGGCTATTCTCTTCCAAGTGATGTGATAAATAAAGTAGGACTTGCTAAAACAAGGCTTTATGTAACTGCCGAAAACCTTTTCACATTTACAAAATATACAGGTTATGATCCTGAAATTGGTGGCGATGTGAGCGGTATAGACCGCGGCTACTACCCTCAGGCACGATCGTTCATGTTAGGTGTAAACTTATCCTTCTAATTAAAAATGTTATTGAAAATGAAAACAAGAAATTTTAATCGCGGTGTTGTTACTGTAGCAGCAGCGTTAATGTTGATGGCATGTAGTAAAGATTTTTTAGAAGTTCCACCAAAAGGGTTCTATGCAGAAACTAATTACTATCAAAATGAAACTCAGGCATTCTCAGGGCTTATTGCTGTTTATGACATCATGAAAAAACAGGCTGGAGGCTTTGAAAATATGGTTGCTATGCTAAATGCAGGATCTGACGATTTTTATGCAGGTGGCGGTAGTTCTACAGATGGTGCAGGTATTCAAGGATTTTCAAACTACACCATAGGCCCAACAACAATTCCTATAAGTTTTTGGAGTGATTTTTATCAGGGTATATCAAGGGCAAATGTTCTTTTAACGAAGCTACCCGGTGTGCCAATGGATGAAAATAATAAAGCAAGGTTTGCCGCAGAGACAAAAGCCCTAAGAGCTTATTACTATTTTCAGTTAGTTAATATGTTTGGCGAAATACCTTTTTACACTACCAATTTAAGCCAGGATGAGTTTTATACCATAGAAAAATCGCAGCCTGCAGTTGTATTTGCTCAAATAGAGCAGGATTTAACAGAGGCCATTCAAGGCTTGCCGGGCACGATAAATCTTGCTACAGAAGCTGGCAGGTTTACTAAAGGTGCTGCCCAGGCACTCTTAGGTAAGGTATACTTATATCAGGGTAAAAATGCACAGGCGGTACCTTTGTTTGCAGAGGTAAATGGAACACCGGGACAAACAAACCAGTATGGTAATAAATTATTGGCTAATTTTTCTGACCTGTGGGTTATAAGTAACAAATTTAATACCGAATCTATCCTTGAAGCTCAATATACTAACAAGAGCGGGTCTATATGGGAAAATTGGGGATCTGGAGCTGATGAAGGTAACTCACTAAACCAAATGGTAGGACCACGTGGATATACTGTTACAGCAGGCAGTTCAGCGCCTACATACTACTCAGGTTGGGCGTTTAACCCTGTAACGTTAGACTTAGCCAATGCTATGGCAGGTGACCCTCGCTTCGCATCAACCATTGCTGATATTACACCATTGGTTGCAGCAGGAACAGCAAATTACTCGCCTGCATATAAGGATACAGGTTTTTTCCTGAAAAAATTCATGCCTTACCTTGCAGACCGTACAACAGAGGCAGGAACACCCGAATTGAATTTTAGGCAAAATATGTATGTTATACGCCTTGCAGACACCTATCTAATGGAAGCAGAGGCTTTAGGCGGTACTGGTGCAAGAGCACAGGCACTTCTTGATGCTGTTCGCGCCCGCGTAGGTCTTCCTGCAGTACAGGTTTCATTAACTGCTATTTACAATGAGCGCAGGATGGAACTTGCAGGCGAAGGCCACCGCTGGTTAGACCTTGTGCGCACAGGCAGGGCTGCAACCGTTCTTGCTTCACGTGGCTTTATTGCCGGCAAACACGAGCATTGGCCAATACCACTTAAAGAAACTGAAAACACAAAAGTTACTCAAAATCCTGCTTATAACTAAGATATGAAAACAACTTTAATAATTAAAAACACTTTTTATGCTGCTTTTGTGGCTTTAGGGTTGGTGGCTTGTACACCTACTGAAGTAGAACATGGTAATCCGTTAACCGAGGCAGATCTTGATGCAAGTTTTACTTTAACCCATATTACAGATACCGTTTTTGACAGACCGATTCGTAATGCTCAAATCCTTGAATTTACTGCCAGTTCAGATGATCCGGCAATACAATATCATACGTGGAGAGCTTCAAACGCAAATGGAGAATATGCGACTCAAAATAATACTGTTGTTGGCTCAAAAACACACAGGTTCACTTTTGAGGCAAATGGTACTTATAAAATTGAGCATAGGGTTGTAGGCCGTGTGGGTGGTACAAATTTTGTATCAGAAGACTCATTTACGGTTACTTTACCATCTGCACCGGATATAGTTCTTGGACCAAATCTTATATCAAGCCCTAATTTTGAGAATCTGTCTGACTGGACAGTAATTACTATCTCTTCAGGAACTGCCCAGTGGACATTTGCCGATGGTAAAGCTACAATAGCAGGTGGTACAGGACATGCTGCCATTTATCAGGCTGTTACTGTAGAAGCCGGAAGGACTTACAAGTTTGATATGAGAGTACAGGGACCGGGATCGTCAAACATGTGGTTTGAAGTTTATGCGGGCACTACGCGCCCTGCACAGGGCTCTGACTATAGTAATGGTGGTAAAAGGCTACAACTTAATACCTGGGCAGGTTGTGCTACATCACCATTTGATGGCATGTTGTCGGCTGTAGGTTGCGGTGGTGATTCATCCGGCAACACGATGACGTTTGACCAAAGCGGTACCATATACTTTCTTATAAAATGTGGCGAAAGTGGTGGTAACATTAACTCTATAAGCGTTAGCGATGTTGTATTTCAAACAATCGATTAAATAATTTTTGGGTTAGTTGCAAATAGCCTGTAATCTGTTATGGATGCAGGCTATTTTTTATACTTAACCCTCCCCTTTTACGGTTACAAATTGCTATAATTTGAATCAACAATTTAAAAAAATGAAGAAAAAACTCGTAACCTGCCTCTTGTTATTATCCGGAACAATTTGGGCACAACAGGCT
>Ga0247815_10000773_pt1 | contig 24926 bp, 27 predicted proteins | sample UWRJL194509B1_FD_181014 | JGI IMG/M metagenome (GOLD analysis project Ga0247815, IMG submission 181014) | Plant litter microbial communities from Arlington Agricultural Research Station in Wisconsin, United States - UWRJ-L194-509B-1 | ecosystem: Environmental > Terrestrial > Plant litter >...
GTGGCGGCAGGTGCCGGGATAGATCAGCGCCTGCGCCTGCCGGCCGGTCAGGCTCAGTTGCGAATCGGCGATCTCCTTGCGCGAGCAGCCGCAGGGGTAGACCAGGTCGCCCAGGCGCAGCAGGGCCTGTTCATACAGCGCGGTGCGGCGGCTTTGCCAGGTGACCTCGCCATCCCACGCCATGCCGCAGCGTCGCAGCGAAGCGAGGATGTGCTCGTCGGCGCCGGCCACGTTGCGGTCGCCGTCGATGTCCTCGATGCGCACCAGCCACCGGCCGTGATGGGCCTTGGCGTCGAGGTGGCTGGCCATCGCCGCCACCAGCGAGCCGATGTGCAGCGGGCCGGTGGGCGAGGGCGCGAAGCGGCCGATATAGGGGAGGCGTTCAGTCATGCCGTCATTCTAGCGCGCCGCGTCAAATCGCATACAATGTGCGCGCGGCGAAACAAGCAGGCCGCATCACCCGCATTCACCATCAATCGCCTCATGACATCATGCAAAAAATGACTCCCTCCTTAGTAGCCTCCGCCCTGGCCATCGGCCTGGCGCTGGCGTTCCCGGCCCATGCGGACGCGGGCAAGACCGCCGTCCAGGAAGCGCCGTTGCGCGCCCACCTCGCCTTCCTCTCCAGCGACCTGCTGGAAGGGCGCGGCACCGGCCAGCGCGGCGCGGACCTGACGGTCGCGTATCTGGAAGCGCAGGCGCTGGCGCTGGGACTGAAGCCGGGCAACGGCGACAGCTACCGTCAATCGGTGAAGATCGCCGGCGTCAAGACGCAGGCGGCCGAGAGCACGCTCAAGCTGGAGGCGGGCGGCAAGGCGCTGGACCTGGGCTTCGGCAAGGACTGGGTGTTCGCGCCGGGCGACGCCACCGCCGCGCACAGCTTCAACGCGGACCTGGTGTTCGTCGGCTACGGCATCAGCGCGCCGGATGAACAATGGGATGACTACAAGGGCGCCGACCTCAAGGGCAAAATCCTGGTCATGATGGTCAACGACCCGCAACCGACCGCCGAGCAGCCGACCCGCTTCAACGGCAAGGGCCTGACCTACTACGGCCGCTGGACCTACAAGTTCGAGGAAGCCAAGCGCCGGGGCGCGGCCGGCGTGTTGCTGATCCACACCACGCCGACCGCCTCGTACGGCTGGAGCGTGATCCAGAACAGTTGGTCGGGCGTGGAGCGCTTCCAGCTGGCCGCCGGCACGCTGGGCACCGAGCTGCAGGGCTGGATGACGGACGACACCGCGCGCGCATTGTTCAAGGCCGCCGGCCAGGACCTGGACGCGCTGCGGTCGGCCGCCGAAAGCAAGGACTTCAAGCCGGTCGCGCTGGCGGCCAAGCTGAACGGCGAAATGAAGGCGGCGGTGCGCAAGGTCGAGCAATTCAACGTCGCCGCCGTGGTGCCGGGCACCGACGCCAGGCTCAAGGACGAAGTGGTGATCTACAGCGCGCATTGGGATCACCTCGGCAAGCAAGGAGACAGTGGGGACACCATCTTCAACGGCGCGGTGGACAACGCCTCCGGCTCGGCGGCCTTGCTGGCGATGGCGCAGGAAGCGCGGCGCGCGCCGGCCAAGCGCAGCCAGATGTTCCTGTGGGTCGCGGCGGAGGAGCAGGGCTTGCTGGGCAGCGCCGCGTACGCGTCGTCGCCGTTGTGGCCGTTGGCCAAGACCGCGGCCAACCTCAACCTGGACAGCCTGAACTTCGTCGGCGCCACGCGCGACATCGGCGCCGAAGGCAGCGAGCGCACCGAGCTGGGCAAGCTGGCCGAGACGGCGGCCAAGGCGATGGGGATGGTGATCGCCAAGGCCGAGCCGGACCTGGCGGGCGGCTACTTCCGCAGCGACCACTTCAGCTTCGCCAAGAACGGCGTGCCGGCGTTCTCGATCGAATCGGGGCGCGACTACCTCAAGGACCCGAAGGGCTCGAAAGCCAAGGCCAAGGCGTACGGCAAGCGCTACCATCAGAACAGCGACGAATACGATCCGAGCTGGGACTTGTCGGGCATGGTGCAGACGGCGCAGTACACGCTCAACCTGGGCCGGCTGATCGGCAACGGCGCCAAGCTGCCGGAATGGAAAAAAGGCGACGCCTTCGCCAAGCCGCGCAACTGATGTCCTAAACTCCGGGGTCAGAGCTAAAAACTGGACACGGGCTCTGCCGTAGCGATCGCTACGGCAGAGCCCGTGTCCAGTTTTTAGCTCTGACCCCGGAGTTTTAGGTCATGGACGCGGCTCGGTGGCGAAGACGCAGAGCGCGGTCAGCGGGAAGGCGAGGCCGGTCCATAGCACGCCGGTCCAGCCGTGCGCGGCGAACATCCAGCCGCCCAGCGACGATCCCAATGCGCCGCCCATGAAGAACAGCGCCATGTACAGCCCGTTCAGCCGGCTGCGGATTTCCGGCGGCAGCGCGAAGATCGCCCGCTGCCCCGTCACCAGATTGGCCGAGACGCCCATGTCGAGCACGATCGACGTGGCCACCAGCACGCCCAGATTGACCAGCGGCGTCGCGTGCACCAGCAGCGGCATGGCGAACGCCAACACGCCCAGCGACAGCGCGATGAAGGTGGTCGAGCGGCTCTTGCCCTGGTCGGCGCGGTGGCCGGCGATCGGCGAGGCGATCGCGCCGGCCACCCCCACCAGCGCGAAGATCGCGACGCCCGATTGGCTGAGATTGAAATTCGGCCCCGTCAATTCCAGCGATACGCAGGTCCAGAACAGGCTGAACGCGCCGAACATGCACGCCTGGTAGGCGGCCCGGCGGCGCAAGATCGGAGTGGTCTTGAGCAGGTGCCACATCGAGCCCAGCAGCGCGAAGTAGTGCAGTCCCGACGCCGGCTGGCGCACCGGCAGCCTGGCGCGCAGCAGGAAGGCGAGCGCGGTGGTGCCGAGCGCCGAGAGCACGAAGATCGCGTGCCAGCCGAACGCGTCGGCGATCAGGCTCGATACCGGCCGCGCCAGCATGATGCCCATCAGCAGGCCGCTCATGACCTTGCCGACCGTCTTGCCGCGGGTTTCCGGCCGCGACATGTGCGCGGCGAACGGGACGACGATCTGCGCCGCGACCGTGCCGAGGCCGATGCAGAAGCAGGCGAACAGGAACAGGTTGGCGTTGCTGGTGGCGGACGCGGCCAGCAGGGCGACCGCGCTGGTCAGCAGCGCGATGAAGATCAGCCGGCGGTTTTCAACCAGGTCGCCCAGCGGCACGATGAACAACAGGCCGAGGCAGTAGCCGATCTGCGTCAGCGTGACGATCAACCCGGCCGCGCCCGGATCGAGCCCGGTGGCGCGGCTGATCGGGCCGATCAAGGTTTGCGCGTAGTACAGATTGGCGACGATCAGGCCGGTCGCGACGGCGAACAGCCAGACCATGCCGGGGGATATGTCTTGCTGGGCGTGGGACTGGCTCACGTCGACTCCTTGGATTTGCAGGCGGCAATTCTACCGGTCCCGGCAAATCGGCGCTCGACGTGGCCGTTTTCGACTACAGCCCCGCTTGCGCCCGCGTCAGCGATTGCCGCACTTCGGCGGTGATCTCGTACGAACGCAGCCGCTGCGTGTGCTCATAAATTTGCGAAGTGATCATCAACTCGTCGGCGCCGGTGCGGTGGATGAATTCCTGCAACTGGCGCTGCACGGTTTGCGGCGATCCCATCGCGGTGCACGACAGCACCGAGTCGAGCATGGCGCGCTCCGGCGGCGGCAGCGATTCCAGGTAGCCGGCCTTCGGCGGCGGCAACTGCGACGGCTTGCCGGTGCGCAGGTTGACGAAGGCTTGCTGCATCGACGTGGCGCGGAATTGCGCTTCCTCGTCGGTGTCGGCGGCGAACACGTTGAAGCCCAGCATGACGTGCGGCTTGTCCAGTTGCGCCGACGGCTGGAAGTTGCCGCGGTACAGGGCGATCGCCTGCTGCATCATCTGCGGCGCGAAGTGCGAGGCGAACGCGAACGGCAGCCCCAGGTGCGCCGCCAGTTGCGCGCCGAAGGTGCTGGAGCCGAGGATCCACAGCGGCACCTTGGCGCCTTTGCCGGGCACGGCCAGCACCCGCTGGCGCGGCGCGTCGGACATATAGTCCTGCAGTTCCAGCACGTCCTGCGGGAAGGCGTCGGAATCGGTTTCCAGGTTGCGGCGCAACGCGCGCGCGGTGGTCTGGTCGGAGCCGGGCGCGCGGCCCAGGCCCAGGTCGATGCGGCCCGGGTACAGCGCTTCGAGCGTGCCGAACTGTTCGGCGATCACCAGCGGCGCGTGGTTCGGCAGCATGATGCCGCCGGCGCCGACGCGGATGGTCGAGGTGCCGCCGGCCACGTGGGCCATGACGACCGCCGTGGCGGCGCTGGCGATGCCCGGCATGCCGTGGTGTTCGGCCAGCCAGTAGCGCTGGTAGCCCCAGCGTTCGCCGTGCTGGGCCAGGTCGAGCGTGTGGCGGAACGATGCGGAGGCGTTGCTGCCCTCGGCGATCGGGGAGAGGTCGAGTATGGAGAATGGAATCATGGGTGGTATATCAGGTCGCTAAAACATTAATCAACGAAGCCCCTGGAAAGGGTGTGGGTATAATCTTTCCAAATGGATAGACAAGCATACACAGATAGTACGATCCGCGCTGGCCGCGCGCTGATCGCGGCCGCGTTGATGGCGTTGATGGCGCTGGCGGCGCTAGAATCGGGGCCGGCCGGCGCGGCGGCGCCGCCGCTGGTGGTGCTGGTCGACACCGGCACCGAGATGCCGATGGCGAATTTCCGCGACGGCCAGTTGGTCGAAGGCATCCATAAAGATCTGGGCGCCGCGCTGGCCAGCAAGCTGGGGCGCGAAGCCAGCTTCCTGCCCTTGCCGCGCAAACGCATCGCGCTGGCGCTGGAATCCGGCCAGGCCGACCTGATCTGCCTGTACCTGCCGCCCTGGCTGCCGGGCGCGTTCGGGTGGAGCCGCGGCTTTTATCCGATGTCCACCGTGGTGGTGACCGACACCTCGGTGCCGCGTCCGCGCGGCTTGGCGGACCTGAGCGGCGAGCCGGTGGCGACGGTGTTGGGTTATTACTATCCCGAATTGGAGCGGGCCATGGGCGCCGGGTTTATCCGCGACGACGGCCATTCGGCGACCGCGAATCTGCGCAAGATCGCCGCCGGTCGCTTGCATCATGCAATTACTCAGCAGAGCACCCTGGATTATTATTTGAAAGTCGGCGACAAACTGTCGCTGCATCCACCGCTGGTGGTCAAAAACTATATGGCGCAGTGCGCGGTCTCGCCACACGGCAAGGTCGGCGTCGCCGACGTCAACCAGGCGATTTTCGCCTTGGTCAAGGATGGCGGACTGGCCCGTATCATCGCCGCGTACCAGGCCCGTTTAAAATAAGCGTGCTAAGCCGATAATATATTTATATTTCGTCAGTGTTTTTATTATCCACCTGATATTTAACTGTGTTTATTTTGCCGGCATTTCCGGCGATATTCAAAAATAGTTTTTCCCCGCCGTAATCCTGATTTAATATTGAAACGGTTGAGCTCAGCGCTCTCCATTCTCCTTATTCCATTATCAATATTAACGCGGTGGCATCCGAAACCATCGCCGGGATTTCGCATGCCATCGAAACTTGCCATTTTGTTCGCCTTGTTGATCAGCTGCTGCCACACCGCCTTCGGCGCCGGCATCAACGAGGGAGCGACCCAGCATCGCGGCCAGCTGTACCGCGTCACGCATGAGGGCAAGACCAGCTATCTGTTCGGCACCATCCATGTCGGGCGCGATGGCGTCTATCCGCTGGACCCGGTGGTGTCGCGCGCGCTGCTCGATTCGAAGGCGCTGGTGATCGAGCTGGACATCCGCGAGAACGCCGCCTTCCAGGTGGCGCTGGCGCGCCACGGCCGCTATCCGGAAGGCGACCGCATCCAGAATCACATCTCCCCGGCCGCCTTGCAGCAGACCGTGCAGGCGCTGGCGCGGGCCGGCATGTCGCTGCAATCGGTGCAGCAATACAAGCCGTGGCTGGTCGCCAACCTGCTGGTCGGCGCCGAGCTGGACTCGCACGGCTTCCAGCGCGGCCAGGCGGTCGAATACGCGCTGCTGGCCGCCGCGCAGAAGCAGGAAAAGACCGTGCGCGAGCTGGAAAGCGCCGACTATCAGCTGAGCTTGTTCGACAGCCTGGACGCGCGCCAGCAAGAGCAGTATCTGCTGGAGAGCCTGGCCGACCTGGCCGACGGCGATTCGCTGAAGCGCTCGACGGCGCTGATCGACGCCTGGAGCGCGGCCGACCAGAACGGCATCCACGCCGCATGGCGGACCGCCACCACCGGCGACAGCATTTCCGCCGGCTTCATGAACCGTGTGCTGCTGGGCAAGCGCAATCCGGAGATGGCGGCCAACATCGAGCGCATCATGCAGCAGGACCAAGTGGCCTTCGTCGGCGTCGGTTTGCTGCATCTGGTCGGCGACGATGGCTTGCCGCAGTTGCTGAAGCGGCGCGGCTATCAGGTCGAGCAGTTGTATTAAAAGCCGATTCGCTAATACGCGATCAGCGCGCCGTCGCTGTAGCGGACCCGGTCGCCGATCTTGTAGCTCGGCATCGAGTCCACCACCACCATCTGGTTGGCGCCGTCGTCCATGCGGACCGTGACGCGGTAGACCTTGTCCGACGGCATGCCGGCGCTGCCGCCGACCGCCGCCGCGCCCACCACGCCGATGCCCACATCCTGCCGCTGCATCTGGTCGATCGCCTGCACCACGCCGTACGAGGCCTGCGCGCGGTCGCTGTCGCCGGTCATCGGCGTGGCCGGGGCAGCGCCGCCGCTGACGGTGCCGGCGCTGCTGGGCGAGGTCCCGCCGCTGGGTGTATCGCCCATCCGGTCCGATGCGCATCCGGCCATGGCGAACAGGCATAGCGCCGCCGCCCATTGTTTATTCATCTTCATGTTTTGTCTCCCGGTCAATTAATAAAGAAACGTCTAGCGATTTCATTCTGACAGGCGGGATTCGGATTTGTTCCAAGGCTCGCGAACGCGATTGACATATATCAATTGAAGCATGCTACTCACGCGCAATAATTGTTCGGTATCACTTTTAAGGACACCGATATGTTGACGCGCGAGACAGACCTTATTATCGAAGAGATAATTAATTTAAGTTGCGGCGAGGCGCCGGATCCCCGCTGCCGGCATTTGTTTTTTCATGCACTGCAAGGTTTGGTTCGCGTGGCCAAGTCCGAGCAGTTGTTGCAGATGCGCTCGGACCTGGAACTGGCAATCGGCGATCCCGGCGCGGAGGCGGCGGGCGGCGTCAGTTTGACGGCTGGATGCGGTAGCGGTTCCACAGGATCCACATAAAGCCGGCGGTCAGCAGCGCCGCGTTGCAGTCGACCAGCCAGTCGGACACCGCGCCATGGCGGTACGGGAACAAGCTCTGCACCAGCTCGTCCACGGCGCCCATCAGCGCGATGGTCAGGACCGCCTTGCCGGCGCGTTGCGACGGGCTGCCCGTGCCGCCGGTGAACAGCAGGAAGGTCAGGCCGGCGTAGGCCAGCGAGTGCAGGATGATGCCGGAGGCGACGTTGCCGATATCCTGGCGCGCGCCCGGGATCGAGCCGAGTACCAGTATCATCAGGTACAGCACGATGGCGGTCCAGTAGCGTAGTCGGGAGTAGGAGGAGGTGAGAAGTAATTGCTTGATCATGCGTCAGACAATACCATGCACCGCACAAAATGGGGAGTGGTGCGCCAGGATCCCAGCGCACCTTTCTTGCGTCATGCCTATCGGTTGCATGTACTCAAGATGTAGCCAGTATAGGGATCGAATATTACGCCGTTATGACACTAAGCAAAAAAAAAGCCCGCTGGTTAAAGCGGGCTTAAAACTATTTTCTTGGAGGAGAATAGTGGAGACAGGTGCATTATGCGGCGTCGCAAGATATGTGTCTAATTGTTCTTTCAGATACCAGACATCAGGGAGGCGCATAACTCTCCCAAAGGAGGCGTTATTTGACCGGAACCGTGTAATTCAGCGCCAAGCGGCCGCCGTCGACATACAGCGTCTGACCGGTCATATAGCTGGCGTCGTCGCTGGCGAGGAAGGCGGCGATCGAGGCGACTTCCTCCGGTTCGCCGCAGCGGCCCATCGGCGTGCGCGACAAAATGGTGTGGCGCGATTCCGGGCTGGACATCACGGCCTTCTTCGCCAACTCGGTCAGGATGGTCCCGGGGCCGATGCCGTTGACGCGGATGCCGTGCTCGACCAGGTTCAGCGACATCACCTTGGTCAGCTGGTTGATCGCGCCCTTGGACACCACGTACGGCACCTGGTTCGGGATCGCCAGCTCTGCGTTGACGCTCGACATATTGATGATGCAGCCGCTTTGCTGCTTGACCATTTCGCGCGCGACGGCCTGGCCGCACAGGAACATCGATTTGAGGTTGATGCGCATGACGCGGTCGAAGTCGTCCTCGGTCACGTCGAGGAAGTTGGCGGCGTGGGTGACGCCGGCGTTGTTGATCAGGATATCGATGCGGCCGAAGGCGGCCATGGTGGCGGCCACCAGCGCGTCCACGTCGGCCTTCTGGCTGACGTCGGCGGCGAAGAAGCGCGCCTGCTCGCCCAGCGCGGCGGCGGCGTCGGCGCCTTCCGGCTTGATGTCGACCAGCATGACCTTGGCGCCTTCGGCGACCAGGCGTTGGGCGCAGGCCAAGCCTATGCCTTGGGTGGCGCCGGTCACGATCGCGACTTTTTGGGATAATTTCATAGGAATCTGCTTTCTGAGGAGAGAGGGCAAATTTTAACAGCCCGATGCGGGCGCGTTACAATAGAGGGTTTGCTATATTCTTTTTAGGGGCCGTCGTGACTTTCATTAACAAATTATCCGCCGCATGGACGGCCAACGACTCCCTGCTGTGCGTGGGCCTGGACCCGGACCTGGCCAAGCTGCCGGCCCAGTTCCACAACGACCCGCAAGGCATTTACCACTTCTGCCGCGAGATCATCGACGCGACCGCCGACCTGGCCTGCTCGTTCAAGCCGCAGATCGCCTACTTCGCCGCGCTCGGCGCCGAGGACCAGCTGGAAAAAATCTGCGCCTACGCGCGCGAGAACTATCCGCATATTCCAGTGATCCTCGACGCCAAGCGCGGCGACATCGGCGCCACCGCGCGCCAGTACGCGCGCGAAGCCTACGACCGCTACGGCGCCGACGCGGTCACCGTCAGCCCGTACATGGGGTCGGATTCGGTCGAGCCGTATATGGAGTGGAGCGATCGCGGCATCATCGTGCTGTGCCGCACCTCCAACGCGGGCGGGTCTGACTTGCAGTTCCTCAACGTCGATGGCAAGCCGCTGTATCAGCACGTGGCGCGCCTGGTGGCGGAGAAGTGGAACGCGAACGGCCAGTGCGCGCTGGTGGTCGGGGCGACCTTCCCTGAGGAACTGGCGCAGGTGCGCGCCATCGTCGGCGACATGCCGCTGCTGGTGCCGGGCATCGGCGCGCAGGGTGGCGATATCGCGGCCACCGTCAAGTCGGGCAAGACGGCGGCGGGCGCGGGGATGATGATCAACTCGTCGCGCGCGATCTTGTACGCGGCGCCGCAGGCCGGCGAGGATTTCGCCGCCGCCGCGCGCCGCGTCGCGCTGGAAACCCGCGACGCCATCAATCAGCATCGCGGTTAAACGCCTAGTGCTGTGGAGCGATCAGCTCCACGTACTCGTACAGCTCGGCCAGGATGTGTTCGGCGCGCTCATCGGCATCTTGCTGCAGATGGTCGATCTCGCCGAAGAACTGGTCGATGCTGCGCGCGCCGCCCGCGCCGTCGTAGAAGCGCGCCGCGCGGTGCTGCTCCCAATGCTCCATCTCGCCCTCATTTAGCGTCTCAGGGAAATTGCGCGCGCGGTAGCGGAACAGCAGTTCCAGCAGGCGCGGATCGTCGAACGACGGCGATGCCGTCGCCAACCGCGCCGGCGTCTCCTTGCGCAGCGATTCCAGCAAACGCCGGTCTTCCTTGCCGACGAAGCCGTTGTACAAGTCCTCGTCGACGTCCAGCTCGGCGCCGGCCGGGCGGTGGAACACCTGCTCCCACACCACATCCATATTGCGGCCGGCGGCGGCCAGCGCGGCGTGGGCCTTGCCTTGCTCCAGGTCGATGCCCCACTTGGCGGCCATCGCCGGCGACAGCGTCTTCAGGTTGGACACCAGCATCGGCGATTTGTTCAAATGCACGCTCTTGACCGGCAGGCGCGTCATGCCTTCCGGCATGGCGTCGGCGCGGCTGAAGATGCGGGTGCGGATGGTGTCCGCGTCCAGCGTGAACAGCTCGGTAGGATCGTAGGTGCAATCCCAGACGATGACCTCGTTCTTGTTGGTCGGATGCGTCGCCAGCGGCCACACCAGCGCGATGCAGCCGCGCTCGGCCGGGAACATGCCCGACACGTGCAGGAACGGCGCGCGCAGCGCCGGCGCCAGGTGCATGCCGATCTCGTCGGCGACGCGGTCCTTCTTGTGCAGCGCGAAGCAAAAGTCGAACAACTTCGGCTGCTTTTGCTTGATCAGCCGCGCCAGCGCGATGGTGGCGCGCACGTCGGACAGCGCGTCGTGCGCCGCCTCGTGCAGCAGGCCGTTGGCCTTGGCCAGGTCTTCCAGCCGGAAACTCGGCTTGCCGTCCGGCTTGGTCGGCCATTCGATGCCTTCCGGTCGCAGCGCGTAGGTCATGCGCACCACGTCCAGCAGATCCCAGCGGCCGCACTGGTTTTGCCATTCACGCGCGTACGGGTCGATCAGGTTGCGCCAGAACATGAAGCGGGTGATCTCGTCGTCGAAGCGGATGGTGTTGTAGCCGACGCCGATCGTGCCCGGCTTGGAAAACGCCTGCTCGATGGTGTTGGCGAACTTGTGCTCCGGCACGCCCCATTCCAGGCATTGCTGCGGGGTGATGCCGGTGATCAGGCAGGATTGCGGATCCGGCAGGAAATCATTGGCGGGTTTGCAATACACCATGATCGGATCGCCGATCTCGTTCAGGTCGGCGTCGGTGCGGATCGCGGCGAATTGCGCCGGGCGGTCGCGGCGCGCCTGGGCGCCGAAAGTTTCGTAGTCGTGCCAGAGAAAAGTCTGTGTTGTCATAGGGGCGCAGTCAAGGGGGCTACAGTTATTCGTAAATCTGCCGATAATCAATGGATACATCCCACAGGAGCAACATCATGGCTACTCCCGTATCGGTTACATCGGGCAGCACAACAGCGGCGTCGGCGCCGGTCCAGTCCAAGGACGATAGCACGGTGCCACCGTTGGTCAAGGCCAAGTCGCAACTCAACGCGGCGATTGTTCAAGCTTCGCTGACGGTGTCGCTGAATTCCTCCAACGAACCGCTGTCGCTGGTGCTGAAAACCGCGCTGACCGGCATCAACGAGGAGCTCAAGGGCGATTACGGCGACAACGCCATCCAGAACGCGGTGTCGCAGGATAATACGCCGGAAGGCACCGCGAGCCGCATTGTATCGCTGTCGACCGCATTTTACGATGCGTACAAGCAGCAGCATAAGGGCGAGGACGAGGGCGAGGTGCTGAATAAGTTCATCGAGACGCTGCAAAAGGGCGTCGACCGGGGCTTCAAGGAGGCGCGCGGCATCCTCGACGGCTTGAAGGTGCTGAACGGCGACATCGCCAGCAATATCGACAAGACCTACGATCTGGTGCAGAAGGGCTTCGCGGACTTCATCACCGCGCACCAGGCCAAGCCGGCCGAAGCGACCGAGACGGCCGCTACGAACTGACGGATTCCTGGCTGGCGACGCGGTTGCGGCCAAGATTCTTGGCGCGATACAGCGCCGCGTCGGCGACCTCGATCAGATCCTGGTCATTCTGCTGCGGCCGCAAGGTCGCGACGCCGAACGAGGCCGTGATATGCGGCAGCGGCACGCGCATGTCGGCGAACACCGTCGCCTGCTGCATCCGCTCGCACAGGCGCTCGGCGACCGCCGCCGCGACCTTGTCGCTGGTGTCGGGCAGCAGCACCATCATTTCCTCGCCACCATAACGCACCGCGAAGTCGGTCGGGCGCAGCGCGCCGCTCAAGACCTGGGCCGCCGCGCGCAAGGCCTGGTCGCCGGCCAGGTGGCCGTGCGTGTCGTTGAATTTCTTGAAGTGGTCGAGGTCGATCATGATCAGCGCCAGCGGCGCGTTCGAGCCGTGCGCGGTGCTGATCATGGTCGGCAGCAGGTCGTTGAGCCAGGCGCGGTTGTACAGCCCGGTCAGGCCGTCGATCATCGACAGCTGGCGGTAGAACTCGCCGAGCTTCTGGCGTCGGCGCAGCTGCGCGTTGGCGGCGCGGATGCGGAACGACAGCAGCCGCAGCAGGTTGCGCGCCAGCGCGTTCGATTCGTCGATCAGCTTCCACACCAGGTCGGCCTCGATCACCAGCAGCTCGCTGTCCTCCAGCGCGGTGATGCTCGACAGATTGGCTTCCTCGTCCAGCACCGATTGCTCGCCCACGCTTTCGCCCGGCAGGATCTTGCTGACCGTGCCGTCGGCCATGCCGGTGCGGGTGTCGGTGGCGACCGACAGCGCGCCGCGCAGCACGATGTACAGGCGCGCGCGGCTGGACTCGGTCACCGCCTCATCGGCCTCCAGCCGCATCACGGGACACTGCGCCAGCAGCTTGGCGATGGCGGCGTCGTCGTCCGAATTGCGCAGCAGTTGCAGATCGCTGATCCGATAGTTCGACGCGCCAAAAGTGCTGATTTGTTTCAAGATTGTCTTCCGGATGCCAAAAAGCAATTAATAGTTCTTTCTTTATCATAGCCGAAACGATGCACGCTGGTCACGCATTGTCCGGGACAAGGTGTGTAAATTTCATACAGCTTCTTGTTGCGCGATGTATCGTCCAATGCTTCAATACCGGCATCGCAACCAGACGGGATATCCCATGGCTTACACCGACGCGCTGGGCGCCGTGCATGCGGCCGATCCGCAGGCGCGTATCGTTTCGCTGGTGCCGTCGATCACCGAATTGCTGTGCGACCTGGGCCTGGCCGCGCAACTGGTCGGGCGCACCGGCTTTTGCATCCATCCGGCGGAGGCGGTGCGGGCGATTCCCAAGATCGGCGGCACCAAGGATGTGAACATCGAAAAAATCCGCAAGCTGGCGCCCAGCCATCTGGTGGTCAACATCGACGAGAACGAAAAACCGACCGTCGAACGGCTGGCGGAATTCATTCCGAATATCGTCGTCACGCATCCGATCCGTCCGCGCGACAATCTCGCGCTGGCGCGCTTGATGGGCGGGGTGTTCTGCCGCGAGCGGCAGGCGGCCGAGTGGTGCGCGGCCTTCGAGGTGGAATACGCGCTGCTGCGGGCCGCGCCGAAGGGGCCGCCGCAAACCATGTTGTATTGCATCTGGCAGGATCCGTGGATGACGATTTCGCGCGATACCTATATCGCCCATATGCTGGCGGAGATCGGCTGGCGGGTGCCGGAGCTGGGGGAGGATCGTTATCCGCGCTTCGAATGGTCGTCCGAGCTGGTCGATGGCGTCGACGGCGTGCTGCTGTCGAGCGAACCGTATCGGTTCACCGAGGCGCATGCGGACGCGCTGGAAAAGCAAATCGGCAAGCCGGTGTTGCTGGTCGATGGGGAAATGATGTCGTGGTACGGCAGCCGGTCATTGCAGGGGCTGGCGTATTTGCGGGAGCTTGCTGGTCGCTAGCTCCCGCTCCTGTGGCTTACTCTTCTTCGTCGGCCTCGACCGGCACGGCGTCGTTGGCGTGACGCTTGTCCTTGTCGTGCAGGCGACCCAGCGCGCTGTCGATGGCGCGTTTCAGTTTTTCGGCGGAACCGCCGATGGCTTGATGCAGCGTGGCGGCGTGATCGCTGACGGCGATCGGCTTGTAGCCGGTGACGCGGGCTTCCATCAGGCAGCGGTTGTCGCCGTCGGCCGATTTCTGGCCCAGGTTGTCGCTCAGGTGGACTTCGACGCTGGTGATCTGTTCACCGAAGCGGTGGAGGGCATTGCTCACGACGGATTGCACATGCTCGTCCAGGGTGGCATGGCGATCGATGGTTTTGTCGGCATTGATATTGATTTGCATACGCTTGCTCCTCTTTTGTTTAATTGCGAAACTATATTACTCCTTTTCGACTTAGGTTCTCGTTAAGTACCTAACCATTGATGAGCGAGGCGGCGATATTGATCGACAGGCCGAGGATGGCCAGGTTGTAGAAGAAGCACAGCACCGACTGTCCCAGCACCACTTTACGCAGGCTGCGGCTGCGCACCTCCACGTCCGAGGTCTGCACCGCCACGCAGATCGTGAACGAGAAATACAGGAAGTCCCAGTAGTTGGGCTGCAGCGCGCGGTCGGGGAAGGCCAGCGGCGGCTCGGCGGTTTCGTTTTCGTAGTACAGATGGGCGTAGTGCGAACAGAACATGGTGCCGACCATGAACCACGAGCCGACCAGGGTCAGCACCACGAAGCTGTAGTGGACCGCCGCGCCGCCCTGCGACAATTGCGAGACGATGGCGGCCAGGCTGATCATCACCGCCAGCGACAGCGTGGCCAGGATCACCGGGCCGCGCTCGTCCTGCTTGCGGGCGGCGCGGCGGATGTCGTGATGGTCGGCGCGCAGCATCATCACCGCCATCGTCGCCAGATAGGTCCACACCGTCACGTCCCACGCCGTCAGCAGGCGCGACAGCCACGGCCAGTCGGCGGGCAGCAACGGCGCGGTCAGCGCGCCCAGCACGATGGCCACGCTCAGGTGGGGGCGGCTGTGGATGATGCCGGGCAGCGTCAGTTTCATTTGGGGTCTTTGTGCGGGTCGTGCGGGAATCTGTCCATGCGCGACAATACCGGAAACAGCACCGCCCACGCGCCCGTTACGGCCAGCGTCGCGGCGCCGCCGAACAGCACCGCGCGCGTCAGCCCCAGCCAGCCGGCGGTGATGCCCGACTCAAACTCGCCCAGCTCGTTGGAGGCGCCGATGAACACCGAGTTGACCGCGCTGACGCGGCCGCGGATCTCGTCCGGCGTTTCGTACTGCACCAGCAGGTGGCGCACGTAGACGCTGATCATGTCGCCGGCGCCCATGGCGAACAGGGCCACCAGCGCGACCACGAAGGTGGTGGTGGAGCCCAGCACCAGCGTGCCGACGCCGAACACCGCCACGCCGCCCAGCATCCACAGCCCGACCCGGCGCGTGATCGGGAAAAAGGCCAGCGCGATCGAGCACAGCGCGGCGCCGGCGCCGGGCGCGGTGCGCAGCATGCCGAGGCCGCTCGGGCCGATGTGCAGCACGTCGTGCGCCAGCGCCGGCAGCAGCGCGGTGGCGCCGCCGAACAGCACCGCGAACAGGTCGAGCGAGATGGCGCCCAGCACCACCGGCTTGGACCAGACGAAGCGCAGGCCCTCCAGCACCGTGTGCCAGGTGGCCGGGCCGCTGGCGCTGGCCTGCTTGACCGATTTGACCATGCACATCAGCACCACCGCGGTGAGCAGCAGCGCGGTGGAAATCATATATACCGTTTTCGGCCCGGCCAGGTAGAACAGGCCGCCCAGCGTCGGGCCGAGGATCACCGCGATGTGCATGCTCGACGCGTTCAACGCCACGGCCTTGCTGAAGCTTTCCTGCGGCACCAGGTTGATCAGGATCGCCTGCGTGGCCGGCCCCATGAAGGCGCGCGCGCTGCCGTACAGCACCAGCACCGCGAACACCGGCCACACCTGCGTCAGCCCGGTGTAGGTGAAGCCGAGCAGCATCAATCCGCACAGCAGCTGCGCGCCCAGCGTCAGCGCGATCACGTTGCGGCGGTCGTAGCGGTCGGCGACGTGGCCGGCGATCAGGATCAGCAGCAGGAAGGGCGCGAACTGCGCCAGCCCGATCAGACCGAGGTCGAACAGGTTGTGCGTCATCGAATAGACTTGCCAGCCGATCGCGACGTTTTGCATTTGCACCGCCAAAGTGGCGAAGGTGCGGGCGGTGAGGTAGAGGGTGAAGTTGCGGTGGCGCAGGACGCTGAAACCGTTGGAGGAAGGGGCGGTGCTGTCGGGCATTGGGACTTTCAGGGAGCGGAGCCTGGGACTCCGCATCCCCGGTCCGCTCGTGGTGGATGGGATTATTTGTTGATGTCGGCTTCTGTGGTGAAGGCGTCGGCGTAGAATTCGTCTTCCGGCAAACTACAGATGGCGACGAAATCGCGCTTGGCCGATTCCACCACGATCGGCGCGCCGCAGGCGTAGACCTGGTAGCCGGACAAGTCCGGCAGGTCGGCCATGACGGCGGCGTGGACGAAGCCGGTGCGGCCGCTCCAGTTGTCCTCCGGCAGCGCGGCCGAGGTCACCGGCACGTAGGTGAAGTTCGGCAGGATCGCCTCCCACTGGCGGCACAGCGCGTCCATGTACAAGTCCTGCGGGCGGCGGCCGCCCCAGTACAAGGTCATCGGGCGGGTCGAATTCTGCGCCCGCATATGCTCGACGATGGCCTTGATCGGCGCGAAGCCGGTGCCGGAGGCCAGCAGCACCATCGGCTTGTCGCTGTCTTCGCGCACGAAGAAGGTGCCCATCGGGCCCTCGAAGCGCAGGATGTCGCGCTCCTTCATGGTGGAGAACACCTGGTCGGTGAACAGGCCGCCCGGCATGTGGCGGATGTGCAACGCCAGCGGTTGGTCCTGGTCGGGCGGCGAGGCCAGGCTGTAGCTGCGGCGCTTGCCGTCGCGCAGCATGAATTCGATGTATTGGCCGGCGCGGAATTTCAGCGTCTCGTTGGCCGGCAGTTGCAACGTGATCACGACCACATCCGGCGCGACCTTTTCCAGGGTCGCCACCCGCGACGGCATTTTGCGGATAGGATAGTCGTCGCTGCCGGCCACCTCGCGCGCCTCGATCACCAGGTCGTCGTGCGCGATGGCGCAGCAGAACAGCGAATAGCCCTTGGCTTCGTCCTCCTTGGTCAGCGCGCGCTCCTGGTGCGGTTTGTGCGTGACCGCGCCGGACACCACCTTGCCGCGGCAGGAGCTGCAGGCGCCGTTCTTGCAGCCGTAGGGCAGGCCGACGCCGGCGCGCATCGCGGCGGCCAGCACGGTTTCGTCGGCCTCGCAGCTGAATTGATGGCCGCTAGGCTGTACAGTAATTTGAAACGTCATACAATCCTTGAATGAAAAAGCTCAATCTTCAAAAAGCACAGCATAAACTTGGCCGGCCGCGGCTGCTGATCGTCGGCTGCGGCGATGTCGGCATGCGGCTGTTGCCGCTGCTGACGCGGCATTTCCGCGTGTACGCCACCACCAGCCAGCCGGCGCGGCGCGCCGAATTGCGCGCGCTGGGCGCCGTGCCGCTGCTGGTCGACCTGGACCAGCCCGCCACTTTGCGCCGCCTGTGCGGGCTGGCGCAGAACGTGGTGCACCTGGCGCCGCCGCCCGCCGATGGCGTGCAAGACCGCCGCACGCGCAACCTGACCGCCATTTTACCTGAGCATGGCCGCATGGTTTATGTCAGCACCACCGGCGTCTACGGCGACTGCGGCGGCGCGCTGTTCGACGAGAGCCGGCCGGTGGCGCCGTGCAACCCGCGCGCGCTGCGCCGGGTCGATGCCGAGCGGGTGCTGCGGCGCTGGGCGCTGCGCGCGCGCTCGGACCTGGCGATCCTGCGTGTGCCGGGGATTTACGCGGCCGAGCGGCTGCCGCTCAAGCGCTTGCAGCTGGGCACGCCGGCGCTGATCGAAGCCGACGACGTGTACACCAACCACATCCACGCCGACGACCTGGCCGCGATCATCGCCAAGGCGCTGTTGCGCGGGCTGCCGAACCGGGTCTACCACGCGGTCGACGACAGCGATATGAAGATGGCGCGGTATTTCGACGTGGTGGCGGACGCCTTCGCGCTGCCGCGCCCGCCGCGCCTGCCGCGTGCCGAATTACAACAGGTGGTGACGCCGGCGCTGCTGTCCTTCATGTCGGAATCGCGGCGCCTGCGCAACGACCGCATCAAACGCGAGCTGGGTGTGCGTTTGCGTTACCCGACTGTTGCCGATACGCTACAGGCGCTCGGCCATGTAAAGGCATGTAAAGATGTCGAAAATTAAACTAATGTAAGCTTGTCATCAGCTTTCTATGTCAAACTTGTCAGATGACTTGCATGATCTATATCAAGCGAGTCGCTGAACGATACGATATTGTTAGCCATTCTTGATGAAGGAGCCCGCGCATGCCAGCCACTTTGCATCGCACCAAGGAACAGGTCCGCGCCTATATGCTGCAGCGACAGCGGGCGTTCGAGTGTCGCCACGCCGACGCCGACGACCTTGGCGGCGAGAGCCGCGCCGACATCGATCTTCTCACCACGCCCACCTTTTTACTCCCAGGCACGATCGCCCAACTCGCCACCTTGCTGGCCGTTGAATGGTGCTTCCTTGCCGCCGGTATCAGCCGTCCAAACTGATTTGTATCTTATTTCGTACTTTTTTTTACAAGAAATATCTTCCTATCACAAGAAATAGGGGTAAAATCTATCAAAATCTCACAGAAGAGTCTGCTGAGTTAGCCGTTCGTTAACGTAAACGTGTATTATCTCGACTAAGCACTAAAAACCGGCATAAATGACTGCGTTTTGTAGTGCTTCACTGGTAATTGAGCTAAAAATTTTTCTTACCCATGTGTCGTTTTTTTGCCAAAAACGGCCAAGAACCTACTTAAACATTATGTCTATCAAAGAAATCACCGCATCGCCGACCTACAACCCGAACCGCGTGCTCGACGCGATCATCGAAAAGCTGCAACTGAAAAACGACGCGGCCCTGTCGCGCGCGTTGGAAGTGGCGCCGCCGGTCATCAGCAAAATCCGCCACAACACGCTGCCGATCGGCGCGACCATCCTGATCCGCATGCACGAGATCAGCGATTTCAGCATCCGCGAACTGCGCGAACTGATGGCCGCCTAATCACGGCGACCCGCAACGGAAAACGGCGCGCACCCTTGGGTGACGCGCCGTTTTTCTTGGCGGTGCCGGCCTCGGCTCAGGCCGAGGTGCTGATGGTGGTGCCGATGCGCTGGCCGCTGGTGTTGACGGACGGCGCGGTCGCCGCTTGCGGCGGCGGCGGCGGGGCCGGCGGCGTTACCCGCTCGGCCGGCTTGTCCACCTTGATCGGATCAGGCTGGCGGGACGGCGTTGCTTGAATCGTAGTATTGCTCGGGGCGACGGTATTGACGGCCATGATGCACTCCCATCATTGTAGGTTGCCCGAGTATGCCACTTTTTTGAGCATGCCGCCAGCGTTCGCTTAAGCGGTTTGGTTCAGGCGCGGCCGCTGGCTGTAGAAGCTCGACGTCTGCGCCGCGACGATGGCCGCGTCGGCCAGCGCCAGGCTGGCGCCGATCACCCCCGAATGCGCCGCCCGCGGCGCGGTGGTGCTGCCGGAATGGGCGGTTTTCGCCGACGCGGGAATGCCCGAGTGCGCGGTTTTCGCGCCGACCACGCCCGAATACGCGACCGCCGAAGCGCCCACCACGCCGGAATGCGCGAAGGCGGACGCCGGGATGCCGGAGTGCGCGAAGGTCGCGGCCGGGATGCCGGAATGGGCGAAGGCCGCCGCCGGGATGCCGGAATGGGCGGTCGGCGTGGCGCGCACATAGTCTTCGCCGAAAGTTTCCTCGTACAGCTCCTTCATGCGCTCGCCGACCCGGACGTGGGCCGCCTCGTCGTCCTCGCCGCGCAGGCCGATGTAGGGGAAGTGGTGCAGGAAGTGGCCGAACACGGCGTCGCAATCGACCGCGTATTTCATCGTGTCGAGGATGTGGTAATGCCAGAAGGTGTCGACGTCGACCAGCGGCGCGGTCTGTTCGTTGGGGAACTTGTTCATCAGGAACAGGAAGCGGCGGTATTCGAATTCCACCGCGTTGGCGCGTTCCAGCGTCCAGCCTTCACCGGACTCCTCGTGCATCAGCTTGACTTTGATCGGTTCCAGATCCAGTGCGGCAATGGTGTGCATTACGTCGTGAGCGTTCATCGGACTTCCTTTGGTGGGTTGAAGCGGGTTGAAAAAATCATGCTTCAATTTTGCCCACCGGCCACGGTCGTTCTTTGAGTTTAATCAATGTTTCTAAGGAAATTCCTAAAGACGCGGCGGGAACGCCGACATCACGCCGTCGCGTTGGCTGAGCGATGGGCGCCGTCGTGGCTGTCGTCGCGGGCCTCGGGCGGAACGTAGTCGACCGGCACCGAGATCATCACCGTGGTGCCGGCGTTGGGGCTGCCGGTGATCGAGCATTGGCCGCCGAGCAGGGTGACGCGTTCCTCGATGCCGATCAGGCCGAACGAGCCGACCTTGTTGCGGCTGCTGGCGCGGGTGCCGACGCCGTTGTCGGTGATGGTCATGCTGAGCGTGCCGCCGGCCTGGCGCAGCTCGACCCGCACCAGGCTGGCGTGGGCGTGCTGGACGATGTTGCTCAGCGACTCCTGCAGCACGCGGAAGAAGGCGGTGGCGCAGTGGTCGTCGATGTGGATGTCCTGCTGGTGTTCGATCAGCTCGCACACCATGCCGGAGCGCTGGCGGAACTGCGCGATCTGCCATTCCACCGCCGCGTTCAGGCCCAGGTCCAGCACGTTGGGGCGCAGGTCGTTGATGATGTGGCGCACGCTCTTGATGGTGCTGTCGATCTGGCCCAGCGTGCTCTTGGCGCGCGCGTGCAGCCGCGGATGGCTGTGGCGGGTGCGCGAGGCCAGCATGTCGGCCTCGATGCGCAGCACCAGCAGGTTCTGGCCCAGGTCGTCGTGGATTTCGCGTGCGATGCGCTTGCGCTCCTGCTCCTTGATGTGGTCGGCGTGCGCGGCCAGGCGGCGCAGCTTGTGGTGCGACTGCTGCAGCTTGGCCTGGCTGTCGCGCAACTCCTTGGTCATCGCCTTGGCCATCTTGATCGCCCGCAGCCGCGACGACGACAGCGTGTGGAACAGCAAATAAAACAGCAGCGAGCCGATGAAGCCGCACAGCATCGCCAGCCACGGCAGCCAGGTGTCGAAGCTGCTGTACCAGAGCGCCTTGGGCGCGCTGAAGTGGGCCTCCCAGCGGCGGCTGTTGAAGTCGATCGGCAGCATGATGGAGAACATCTCGGCCGGCCGCAGCACCGCGCCGTCGGGCTTGCTGTCGAACAGCGGCGCCTGCGGCTGGCTGGCTGTAGCGGCGGCGGCGTCGCCGCTGTCGACCAGCCGCAGGCGCACGTCGCGCACCTGGGTCTGCTCCAGCGCCGCCTGCGTCAGGCGCGGCACGCTGAAGCCGATGCCGACCGAGCCGACATAGGCGGCGCGGCGCTGCGCCAGCGTGACGGCGGGCAGGTCGGAGCGGTAGATCGGCAGCCGCAACGCCAGACCCGAGCCCAGCGGCTGGTGCACGCTGTCGATCGGCGTGCCCGACGCGCTGAGCTCGCCCGTGTCGCGGCCCTGCGCCAGCGCGCGCGCGACCGGCGCGCGGTAGGCGATGTCGCGGCCGACCTTTTCGCGGAACTCGGGCAGCGGTTCGATCATCGTCAGCACCCAATACTCGCCGCGGCGGCCGGGCGGGCTGATGCCGAAATCCGGATAGCCTTGCGGCCGGCCGTCGCCGCTGCGGCGGCTGGCGCGCTCGAAGGCGTCGCGCCCGGCGTCGGTGACGTACTGCGTGTAGTTGATGTTGTCCAGCGCCGGGAACTGGCGCGGAATGTCGAGTCCCTCGACGTAGCGGTGGAAGGCGGCGCGGTCGACGTGCTCGGTGGCGCGGAAGAAGCTGGCGGTGCCGCGCAGCACGTCGGTGTAGGCGTTGAGGCGCGAATTGATGTTGTACTGGGCGTTGCGCGCTTGTTGCAGGAAGCGCTCGCCGGCGTCGTGCTCGATGGTCTTGAAGGCGGCGACGTAAAACAGCGCGCCTATCCCCAGCGACAACATCACCCCGGCCCACCACACGGGCTTGGAGGGCGAGAACATCTGCTTTTGTAGGAAGGACACCGGCATCGCGGATTGCTTTAGCAGCTCAGGTTGACCATGAATTTTTGACTATAGGAAAGATAGCCTATCTAAGTCAAGCGATTTTATGATAACGCTACCTTTGCTGATTTATAGTCAATAAAAAACCGGCGCGCGCGGTGAAGCGGGCGCCGGTTTTGACAGAAGCGTCAAGTTACTTGGCGACGAAGCTGTCCTTCAGCGTGACGATGCGGTTGAACACCGGCTTGCCCGGCGTGGAGTCGACGCGGTCGGCGACGAAGTAGCCGTGGCGCTCGAACTGGAAGCGCTGGTCGGCCTGCGCCGCCGCCATGCCCGGCTCCAGCCAGGCGCTGACGACTTCCTTGGCGTTCGGGTTCAGCAGCGCGATGAAGTCCTTGCCGCCGGCGTCCGGCTGCGCGTCGGTGAACAGGCGGTCGTACAGGCGCACTTCTGCCTGCAGCGCGGTGGCGGCGGAGACCCAGTGGATGTTGCCCTTGACCTTGTAGTTGTCCGAGCCCGGCGTGCCCGATTTGGAGTCCGGGAAGTAGTTGACGTGCACCGCCACGACCTTGCCGTTTTCGTCCTTGTCGACGCCGGTGCATTCGGTCACGTAGCCGTGGCGCAGGCGCACGCGGCTGCCCGGCTTGTCGTCGATCGGCGGGTAGTAGCGGAAATAACCCTTGCTCGGCACTTCCATGAAGTCCTCCTCCTCGATCCACAGCTCGCGCGTGATCGGGAAGGTGCGCACGCCCATTTCCGGGTGGTGCGGATGGACCGGCGAGGTGCATTCCTCGCTTTGGCCTTCGGGATAGTTGTCGATGATCAGCTTCAGCGGACGCAGCACGGCGGTGGCGCGCGGCGCCTTCGGGTCCTGGTCTTCGCGCAGGCAGCCTTCGAGCGTGCTCATGTCGATCCAGCCGTCGGCCTTGGTCACGCCGATGCGCTCGCAGAACAGGCGGATCGCCTCCGGCGTGTAGCCGCGGCGGCGCAGGCCGACGATGGTCGGCATGCGCGGGTCGTCCCAGCCGTCGACGATGTTCTGGTCGACCAGCTGGCGCAACTTGCGCTTGCTGGTGACCACGTAGGTCAGGTTCAGGCGCGAGAATTCGTACTGGCGCGGCACCGGCAGCGTGAAGAAGCCGCCGGCCGACAGGGTTTCCAGCAGCCAGTCGTAGAACGGGCGGTGGTCCTGGAACTCCAGCGTGCACAGCGAATGGGTGATGTTTTCCAGCGCGTCCGAGATCGGGTGCGTGTAGTCGTACATCGGGTAGATGCACCAGGCGTCGCCGGTGCGCACGTGGTGGGCGTGGCGGATGCGGTAGATGGCCGGGTCGCGCATGTTCATGTTCGGCGAGGCCATGGCGTCGTCGCTGATCCTGGCGCGCAGGATGTGCTCGCCGTCGGCGTATTTGCCGGCCTTCATGTCGCGGAACAGCTGCAGCGATTCGGCGGCAGGACGGTCGCGGAATGGCGAATTCTTGCCCGGGGTATTGAAATTGCCGCGATTGGCCGCCATGTCGTCGGCCGACTGGCTGTCGACGTAGGCGTAGCCCTTGTCGATCAGGTATTCGGCCATCAGGTACAGTTGGTCGAAGTAGTCGCTGGCGTAGTGCAGGTGGTGCTCGACGCCGCCGTCGGCGCTTGGGTAGTCGTAGTTGAAGCCCAGCCACTTGACGCTGTCGATGATGGTGTCGACGTATTCCTGTTCTTCCTTGGCCGGGTTGGTGTCGTCGAAGCGCAGGTTGCAGCGGCCCTGGTAGTCGCGCGCCAGGCCGAAGTTCAGGCAGATCGATTTGGCGTGGCCGACGTGCAGGTAGCCGTTCGGCTCCGGCGGGAAGCGGGTGATGACGCTGGGCATCCCAGGGCGGACGTGGGCGCCGGCCGCCAGGTCGGATTCGACGATGGCGCGCAGGAAATTGGAGGTCAGGACGGGCGCTGGGCTGTTTTTGTCGTTGCTCATCTGAAAAGTTGGCTTTGCAAAAGTTCGAGTAACGGTCATTTTACCGTATCCCTCCTGCTGTCAGAGGGAAATGCTGCATCGCGGAGTCCCTCCCGGCCGCACGGGTATAATTCGTCTTTAATTGTTTCGGCAACACGGCCCGGAGTTTCCAAAATGGAAAATTATTACAACACACTGGGTATCGCGCCTAACGCCTCCGACGACGAGATCAAGAAGATTTACCGCTCGCTGGCGATGCGCTTCCACCCGGACCGCAACCCGGCGCCGGGCGCCGAGGCGCGCTTCAAGAGCATCACCAAGGCTTACGAAATCCTGTCCGATCCGGTCAAGCGCGAGGAATACAACCAGAGCGTGAACCACCGCATCATCCTCGACACGGAAGCGGAAGCGTACCAGTTGTGGCGTTCGGTGTTCAACCTGCATGGCACCGTGCTGCCACCGGCCTGAGCCGGCAATCCAACAGAAAGAAAGCAATGTCCAGAAAAGTACACCCCGAGTTCGCCTATCAATCGCGCGAGCTGGAAGGCCAGATCGACGGCATCCTCGGCGATCCGCCGGATCGCAAGAACTACCAGCGCATGATCGACGCGCTGGTGTCCGAATACGCCAGCGGCGGCGGCATCGAGGACGTCAACATGCTGGCGTTCGCGCTGGTCGACCACATCGAGTTCAGCGACCCGAAGGGCCTGCTGGCCGAGGCCGAGGACTACGAGTTCGGCGACGCCGGCCGGGTGTTCGCGATGGCCTCGTGCAAGGGCGAAGCGGCGGCGCAGATGTACGCCGCGCTGGAGGAGAACCTGCCGGACCTGGCGCGCCAGGCGATCATCACCGCCTTCCTGTATAAAAATCCGCGCAAGTGGGACGATGACGACCAATCGCTGGACCAATTGTCGGCCAACGACGACGGCGACGATATCGAGGACGAAGATGGCACCACCGACGACTTCGCCCAAATCTTCGACAAGGAGGATTAAACCATGTCCGACGATAGCAAAAGCAATCTGCCGGCGCTGAGCAAGCAGGTGACCGAACTGGTGCTGGCCGGCTCGCTGGGCCACGCCG
>Ga0247815_10000774_pt1 | contig 24913 bp, 26 predicted proteins | sample UWRJL194509B1_FD_181014 | JGI IMG/M metagenome (GOLD analysis project Ga0247815, IMG submission 181014) | Plant litter microbial communities from Arlington Agricultural Research Station in Wisconsin, United States - UWRJ-L194-509B-1 | ecosystem: Environmental > Terrestrial > Plant litter >...
CTATTCAATTGATTGACAGGATTTGGATTCAGGTAGTGTACTTGGCAATCCCGGTATTTTAATCGCGGTTACGTATTTACCACCATGGGAAAGAGCAATCCTTCTCTTATATAATTTAATAAATATATTAAACTTTATGTGTTAACAATCTGTTAATAAGGTAGTACAAATATAAAGCTGGATATTATGGAAAATCACGCAAAAGGGGAAAGGGTTAAAAATCCACACAGTTCCCGTACTGGAAATGTTTCAGCAGCAGAGGGTGCCTCTGGTCAGTCGCAACAGGTAAAATCAGGCCAATCAGGACAGCAAAATCCGGATCAGCCGAATGCTGATGCTTTAATAAACCGTGGCTTCTTTAAGCGCTCGGGCAGAAAGTTGCTGTAAAAGGTAGCTGTAATTACAAGCAAAGGCAATTTCCTGTAAAAGAAATTGCCTTTGCTATTTGTCAATCCTTAAAAAAATAACATAAAAACAAAATGATAAACCTATTACTCGCAGATGATCACGCTGTTGTAAGACAAGGCATCAAACTGATACTCGGCTCACAATCAATGTTTAATATAGCTGGAGAAGCCGGCTCTGGTGTTGAAATTCTACAAATGCTGGACAAAGGCATTGACGTTGATATTGTGCTAACAGATTATGTAATGCCTGATATGGACGGTAATGAATTAACCAGGGAGATCAGCAAAAAGTACCCGCATGTTAAAGTGATAATTTTATCAATGATACAAGATAAAACTATTATTGCAGAAATGTTTGCAAACGGTGCGTCGGCCTTTTTGAGTAAAGATATCAAGCCAATGGAGCTGATTTTTGCTATCAAACATGTATACAGCGGTGAAAAATATCTGAGTGCTGCGTTTTCAATTACTTTACTCCAGCAGTCGATAGCCCAATTATCTCCTCCTCAGCCTGAAACAACCTTCAGCCTGAACTCGCGTGAAGCAGAAATACTTCACCTGATATCGGAGGGGTTATCAAATCATGAGATTTCAGATAAACTATTTCTAAGTAAAAGGACAGTAGAGGGACACAGGATGTCCCTGATGAACAAAATGGGCAGTAAGAATACTGCTGCATTGATTAAATCTGCCATGTTAAATGGCTTGTTGAGTTAAGGCCTGTATTTTTACTATTAAGATCGCGTAGTTTTCTTACGAACAATTTAGATGCTATTGAGTTAAGGGCTCAAAAGATATCTACATTATGAAAAATTACAAATTATTAGTTTTATTAGTGCTCGGCTCGGCGTTGAGCCTACAAAGTTGTTCTAAAGATGATGATGATTATCCAATGGATAACCAGACGTTTGTTACACAAGCCTCTAGCAGTAATAACTTTGAAATTTCTGCCGGCGCTGTCGCCCTGATAAAAGGCGTTAGGGCAGAAGTAAAAAACTATGGTCAGCATATGGTGATGGATCACGGTGCGGTAGGCACTGAAATGACAAACCTGGCACAATCGAAAGGCTGGACCATTCCAACGGGATTACAGGCTAAGGAGCAAGCTAACTTAGACAGATTGAATGCTGCAACTGCAGCAAATTTTGACAAGGAATTTGCAAGTGTGATGGTTGCTTCTCATCAGGATGCAATTAATTTATTTACCACGGCCTCAGGTAGGGACGGAGTGCGGGATGGCGACCTGAGGGCCTTTGCCTCGAGTAAACTACCTTCTTTAACTTCGCATTTAACTGAGGCTACTGCGCTTCAGGCTACAGTAAACAAGTAATAGCGTACCTAAATTCATCATTTATGGATACAGACGAGACATTTCACAGCAGTAAAGGGCATGACCCGGGCTCCCTGGATGAAAAACAGCAACAGGCGGATAAACCAAAAGCTGATTCACCAGCAACTGCAGGAGTAAACTATAGAGATGAAGATGCGGCTGATCCGGAAATGGCTGCCAGGGATACATCGAAAGGTTTCGACAGGGAGCAGGAAGAATTGGAAACTGGTCTAAGTGACACAGAATAAGCTGCGTTACGTTTAGCAACATCCAGGGGACGCCTGCTTCTAATGGTAGGGCGTACCTGGAATGTTCTTTTTTAAATTTCCTTTCAGGCTAGGAAGTGATTTTAATTGATTCAGCGACAAGCTTTCTGAGCTCTTCAAAGGAAGAGATAATAAATGTGGGCGCGCCTGATATCTTTTTTTCTTCAGAATTTACCCTAAGTAAATTTCTTTTTTGCCAGGTCGGTCTTGTGCATATAGATCATCAATAATGATCTCATCAAAATCTACTGCAATTTTCAAAGCGTCTATTTTAGCCTGCTGCAGATTGACTACACCACTGGTGACAAGCACCTTTAGGCCCCGAATCTTTTTAATAGCCTCATAATCTTCAAAGGGTTTGAGGGCAAGCTCATAATGTGAATTACAGCACATCTTTGGCCGCGGCGTCCATTGCCTTTGTAAAGCCATAATTCTCAGATATCACATCTATTGGGAGGTATTTCATCTCCGCAAATGCTTTATCTAATTGTTTGTCGTTTATTTTTCCTTTACTGGCCGCTCTGATTGCATTAAAAAGCGGTTCAAAGGTAGAGTCGGGCACGGCACTTGCCGGCAGAATCGTTTCGTCGAGATCGTATGTAATAGCTAGTTCATTCATTTTCTTAGGTAATTGGTTGTATATGTAATAACAATAACCCTGAAAATTCTGTTTGATACTGACTACCTGATTAGGAGATAATTAATACCTGGTTAACAATAAATAAGTATCCATAAGTTAGCGTAAACCCGAAAAATTGAGGATAATCTCATTTCACCTTTTAGTCTATGTAATTAGTAGAATATAAATATTTTGCATACATTCGCAACATATTAACAAATACGATGAACTCTTTATTACATGCAACAGCAGTTTCCTACTTTATAGCTAAACCCCAATTAGCTAGGAAATACTGTTGCGGCAAAATGCAACTGTAATTATCTATCCCCGGTAAAACGGGAAATCCCAATTATTTAATTTAACAACATGCCCGTTATCACAGGGAACAGGATTCTTATACCTGCCTATAGAGGGTATTTTATGTAAACATTATGGAACAAAAATTCTACAAAATTCTATTGGTTATTGTGCTCAGCTGTATTTCATTGCAGCATGCTTTTGCACAGAGTCGAAAAGCCACAGGGAGAATCCTGTCTGCTGCCGACCGTCAGCCCCTGCCCGGAGCAATTATTTCTGTTAAAGGCGGAACAGAAAAAGCCTTTGCTGACAACAATGGTGAGTTTATCCTTTCTGTTCCGGCTGGAAGCACATTGCTGGTAAGGTTTATTGGATTTCTGGACCAGGAAGTGAAGGCTGGTACGTCTGCAATCACCGTAAGCCTCGTTGAAAACTCATCTTCGCTGAACGAAGTTGTGGTTACAGGGTTGGCTTCGAGCATCAAAAGATCTAATCTGGCAAATGCAGTTTCAAGTATATCAGCTAAAGAATTGATGAGCTCTACTATACCTCAGACGGTAGATAAAGCTTTGTATGGCAAGTTATCAGGTGCAAATATACGAGCCAATGGTGGTGCACCAGGGGGTGGTTTATCTGTACAATTACGGGGCATTTCATCACTGCAGGGCGCATCACAACCTCTATATATTATAGATGGTGTTTATCTGAACAACAATAGCCTGCGTAATGGGAAAAGTAATGCTATAGGAATCAACTCTCCGACACAGGACGACAGCCAGAACAGGCTGGCGGATATCAATCCCGACGATATCGAAAATATCGAAGTGTTGAAAGGGGCATCAGCATCAGCTATATATGGAACGAGGGCCAATGCAGGTGTAATTATCATTACGACTAAAAAAGGTAAATCAGGTAAAACACGAATCAGCCTTTCGCAGGATGTGGGGATTGCAAAAGTGCAACGCTACCTGGGAAGTGCAGACTGGGACGAAGACAAAATTAAGGTGTTTTTCCCGGCAGCAAGGCAGGCAGAAGAACTGGCTAAATATAATGCTGCAAAATCAACTGGTGATATTTACGATCTTGAAAAAATTCTGTATGGTGAGACACCAGTGATCACCAACACCCGCCTGAATGTTTCTGGTGGTAATGAAAAGACAACATTTTATGTTTCGGGTAACACAAGTTCAGAGGGTGGTATTATTAAAAATACTGATTTCTCGAGAAAGTCTATCCGTATAAACCTGGACCATAAACTTAACGACTGGCTGAACTTTTCACTGAACTCCAACTTTCTGAATACTAACAGTAACCGTGGGGTAACAGGAAATGGTACGGCGAGTATGGGTTATACTGCAGCTTACATTCCAAATTACTTCAATCCTTATCCAGATGCCTCGGGCACTTACCCAAGCAGCCCTTATTCTGCAGACAATCCATTGGCGTTAAGAGATAAAGCAAAAAATAATGAGTCGGTAAACAGGTTTATTGAGTCAGGCTCAATCACTGCCAAATTATTTCAGAACAGCACATCATTGCTTAAACTTGCAGTACAGGGTGGAGTGGATTATTATACAGGTCAGACATTTGTTTACATGCCAGAGGATCTTCAATCCCAGCTGGCACAGGCTAATCCTGGAGATTTATTTGTAGGAAAAGCGAATAATGTAAATACCAATCTGCAGGCATTTTTAGTATATACCCACAAAAGCAGCGACTTCAACTTTAGCAGTCAGGTAGGTTCTGTGTATCTTAAAACAAAGGAAGATGGACTTATTACCAGGGGCAGGGGCCTTGTAGCGAAACAAACAACGATTCCGCAATCAGCTGTGCAAGAAATTTTCTTGCAGAACAAACAGGAAGTAGAAGATTTTGGTATTGTGGCACAACAGGAAGTCAATTATAAGGACCGCATTATTGGAACAGTAGGAATGCGTTTTGACAAATCGACACTAAATGGTGATGCCAACCAGTATTACGCATTTCCCAAAGCCTCATTAGCGGTAAACCTGACCAACTTTGATTTCTGGAAAATAGAAGCGGTTAGCCAGTTAAAATTGCGTGCGGCCTACGGACAAACAGGAGGACTGGCTTCTTACGGAAACGTGTTTAGTGCACTTACCCCTGTTGTTAATGATGGGAAAATAGGCTCAGTGTTGTCTACCAGCAGTGGCAATCCTGAAATTAAACCCGAACGTGCGGGGGAAATTGAATTTGGTGCAGATTTGGGGTTTTTCAAGAACCGGTTGTCCCTGGAGGTTACTTACTACAATAAAAAAGTTACTGACCTGATACAAGATTTAAACCTTGCATATTCGTCGGGCCTTTCCACAAAGAAAGTGAATGCTGCGGACCTGGTGAACCGGGGAATCGAGCTATCGGTAGCTGGAACGCCTGTTAGTCAGGAAAATTTTACTTGGACAAGCAGGCTGCTTTTCTGGAGAAACAGGACGGAACTTACGCGTTTAAATATACCCTCATATCTGTCGGGTGCTTTTGGTACACCGTATGGTACATATCTATATAAGGAAGGATATTCGCCAACAACTATTGTTGGGGCTCCTGAAGTTTCGCCAGGGGTGTACACTATCTGGGGTAATTCTCAACCAGACTTTGAGACTTCGCTTACCAATGAATTTACATTCTTAAAAAATTATACGCTTTCGTTCCTGTTACACTGGAAAAAAGGCGGGGACAATATTAATACCACCCTGTTTAATACAGATAACGGCGGTACAACTCCCGACTGGAACGAAGACTATAACAATGATGGTGTACCTAACGGGAAAGACAGACCAGGAAAAGGAGGCGCGGGAGTTTATGTACAGGATGCCAGTTATCTACGATTAAGGGAAGCCAGCCTTTATTACAATGTACCTGTCAAGGGATTGAGTAAATGGGTTAGTGCGCTTAAAGTTGGAATATCTGCAAACAACCTTTTTACTGTAACAAAGTATAAAGGTTATGATCCTGAAGTGTCCAACTTTGGAACACAGGCCATCAATACGGGTACCGACCTTTTCCCTTATCCTTCAGTAAAAAGGTATTTCCTTCATTTCAAAATAGATTTTTAATCAAAAGCGCAGACTATGAACAAGTTTATATATTTAATTATTATTGCAGCGACAAGTATTTTATCTTCCTGCAAACTCGACGATCAGCTGGATCCCAATAACCCATCAGTGTCCAGCGTTACCCAAAATGCTACCACCGGCCAGTTGCAAAACCTGGTTACAGGTTTAGAGGTACGCAGTAAAGCTTATATTGGAACTGCATCCAACGCATACGGGGTTTTTGGAAGGGAAATTTGGTATTTTAACCGTACAGATGCCCGTTATAACCAGTTTTGGCTTGGCCAGGGCGGCAGGTTGCCTAACTCTACTTTTTTTGGGATAGACGCGGCATTTACCTCAGCCTATGTGACCATTAAGCAAGCTAATTTACTCATCACGGCTGTTGGTAATACCAATTCAGTTTCTGATATACAAAAACATGCATACTTAGGTCTTGCAAAAACGATCCAGGGTTACCAGTTTATTATTCCTGCCAATTCACAGTATGAAAATGGTATCCGTGTTGATGTTGCAGATGAGCAGCACCCGGGGCCTTTTGTAAAATACCAGCCAGCTTTAACGGCCATTAGGGCGGTACTGGATGACGGCTATTCGGAATTGAAACAGGCGGGATCTGCATTGCCATTTACACTTAGCTCTGGTTACGCGGGATTGAACACTGCTGAGGGCTTAGCAAAAGTAAACCGTGCATTGGTTGCGCGCGTAGCCATTTATCAAAAGGACTGGCAGGGAGCGCTTGAAGCATTGTCGCAATCTTTTTTTGATATCAACGGAAGTTTATCGGCCGGGCCGGCGCATACTTTTTCTGCACCGCCTGATACATATAATCCTTTGTTTTACGTGCTAAATGCGAGTCCCGCTACAATTACGGTGGTGCATCCCTCATTAATTGCTGATGCCTTGCCGGGCGATCTGCGTGTGGGTACAAAGTTTTTTAAAAGAACATCTGTATTGACAAATACCCAGGGAGATGTACCTTTGAGCAGTCAGTATCAGGACAACCGCTGGGCCACGAATACGGCACCAATCACTTATATTAAAAATGAAGAACTGGTATTAATTTACGCCGAAGCGAGTGCCCAGCTACAACAGTTTGATAATGCAATAAAGGCTGTTAACCGTATCCGCACTGCTGCAGGACTTGCCAATTACAGCGGTGAGCGAACAACAGCTGCATTGATTACGGAAATTTTGTTCCAGCGAAGATATTCGCTATGGTATGAACCTGCAGGACACCGTTGGGTAGATCTAAGGCGTTACGACCGCCTGTCAGAAATTCCTGTGGCAGCGGACAGAGGCACTGCATTTGTACAAATGGCAACGCCAATTAATGAACTAAACTGGGACTTGTACGCAAACTAAGACAACTGCTGACTATTTTACAACATGAGCACGTACCTTACATCATAATTGGAAATTATATGATACTGCAATAGGCAGGTTCTTGAGACTTAAAGATTTAAAATAAAAGAAGATATACGATGAACAAAATACTATTTGGCTGTGCTGCACTTCTACTGGTGAATACAGCGACTTTTTCACAGCAGAAAAATGGGCTTGGTGCCATAAAGGAAAGCGATCTTAAACGGGATTTATATGCTCTGGCAGATGATCACTTTCGCGGCCGGGAAGCGGGAACGTTAGATGAACTAAAAGCTGCGGCGTGGCTGGCCGATCAGGCACGTGCCGCAAATCTGAAACCTGCGGGTGAAGATGGTACGTATTTCCAGTTTTACTCTTTATGGAGAAACAGGATTGCTGCAAACAGTTCGTTAACGGTTGGAAACCGCACTTTGCAACTTTGGAAAGATGCGGCGATATTACAGACAGCGCCTGCTAAGGTGGATGCGGAACTCGTGTTCGTAAAAGACGTTGAAACCAACAAAACAGATCTGAAAGGAAAAGCCGCTGGGCTGGTTGTATCGTTTAATGGCGATAATGATCCTTACCTGAAAGTAAATCCACGCCGTTATATTGTGCAGCTGATCAGAACGAAATCTGCAGCATTAATTGCACAAGGTGCGTCTGCAGTTTTTGTAGTGTCGGACAATACAGTTGACGAGACGTTTTTTCCGCGTTACGCCGTAAACCTGTCACGTGGACTGTATGATATTGAAGGGGGCGTAAATGCAAAAGTGACTACCAAAGTGCCAATTATATGGTTGCCTGCAGCGTTTTCTAATGTGGTACAACAGCCGGGACAGCAGGTGCATATTAACCTTAATATTGAAAGGTTTGAATATCCCTCAGTAAATGTGGTTGCTAAAGCAGAGGGTGCCGATCCGAAGTTGAAGAATGAATATGTCTTGTACAGCGGACATACCGATCATGACGGTGTTCGTTACCCACTGGCGGGAGATTCCATTTATAATGGGGCCGACGATAATGCGAGTGTATGTGTAACACTGCTTGCAGTTGGACGAGCCTTTAAAGCTAAACCGGCAAAAAGATCTGCATTATTTGTATGGCATGGTGCTGAAGAACGTGGTTTACTGGGTGCTTACTGGTATGCAAAACATCCTACAGTTGCAAAGGAAAGTATTGTAGCTGTGTTAAATGGTGATATGATTGGTAATAATCACCTTGATTCTGCTGCGCTGCTTGGTTCAAATCCTGCACACCGTAATTCTCCTGAACTGGTTAATGCGGCACTGGCAGCAAATGCCGAAGGACCAAAGTTTAAACTGGACCAGGAATGGGATGACCCAAAACACCGTGAGGGATTTTATTTCCGCAGTGACCACATCCCATATGTAAAAGCGGGTTATCCTGCGATATTTTTCACTACGCTTACGCACCCTGATTACCATACACCAAGGGACGAGGCCAAAACAATTAACTATCCAAAGTTAAAAAAGATGACGGACTGGATGTACCTTACCGGGTGGAAAGTAGCTGAGACGGTTAAAAAACCGGCATTGGATCCTAACTTCAAATTTACACCATAATTGATAGGTTAAATAACCTCAAAGGTATAAACCAGCGGCAGATATTCAATCATTAGTCGCTGGTTTTTTTATTTTACGGGGTATCTCGCGGTCTGCTGACCCATGCATATTTTTGTATCAAAATCCTCACAATGAGGGTGGAGTAAACAAAAGCAATGCTTTGTGGTTAGGGTAAGTATGGATTATTATAGCATTTTTTTAAAGGACCTTGATTTTAGTTTTGCATTGGAGATTCTATTCAGGACCCTAATCATGTTTATACTGGTATTGGTGACGCTCAGAGCCTCTGGAAAAAAGGGCGTCCGCCAACTTTCAATATTTGAAGTGGCCATTATCATTAGTTTGGGCTCTGCCGCGGGTGATCCAATGTTTAATGACTCGCAACCGATTATACCGGCTATCCTCGTGTTTATTACCGTTGTGCTAATTTACCGTATAATAACCTGGATTGCCGCAAGGAGCGAGAAATTTGAAGATATTCTGGAAGGTACGCCCATATATATTATTGAAAATGGAACATTTGCAATGATTGATGGAAGCGAACGTACCTATGCCAAAGACGAATTTTTTTCTGAGCTGCGCCAGCAAAATGTAGAGCACCTGGGCCAGGTGAAAACTGCAGTTTTAGAAACCAATGGTACCATTAGCTTTATGTTCTTCTCTGATGATGAGGTACGTCCGGGGCTTCCTGTCTGGCCTAAAGTATATGCACACAAAACCCGGAATGTGGAAAATCCGGGGCAGTACGCCTGTACTTTTTGTGGCAACGTGGAGCAAATTGACGCAGAAGAACATAAATGCAGCCGTTGTAAGAATAGGGAATGGGTGGCGCCATTAGATACTGCAAGGATCACCTGATCAATTGGCGACTTCCATCATGCGCTTTCTTACTTTCTTGACTAGCTCCAGGTTCACATTCAGCAAGAGCACTATTTGCTGGTTGTTAAAATTGAACCTGGTTACAAATCGTTTGATCAAATGTTCCTGATTTGCCAGTATGCCTTCTATCTTAGCTTCTTCAACCATTAAATCTTCAATTGTTCTGATCTCATTCATATTCTTATTAATTAATAAAATAATTCTGTGATCAAAAATAATTCCAATTTATGAAAAGTCAAAATATGCGGTAAAAATAAATTGGTATGGATGGCAGCTAAAAATGCATCTCATTTTTGTTGATATTTCATTCGCAACTGGGTTTATTTAAATGGTTTGTTGTAAACTTGTATCAGGCGTATGCCGATCCATATTGTTAGATCATGATTAACCCTCGAAACAGATGCTGGACAATTTTCCATTTTACCTCAGCCTGATTGTAGCCATTGTATTGATTATCATGCTGGCCAACAAAATCAAAATAGCCTATCCGGTGCTGCTTGTAATTGCCGGCTTGCTCATCAGCTTTATCCCTGGCATACCAATGTTGCATATAGACCCGGAATTAATTTTTTTCATTTTCCTGCCGCCGCTATTGTACGATGCCTCCTGGGCCATATCATGGAAGGAATTATGGCGATGGCGGCGGATTATCAGCAGTTTCGCTTTTGTAGTGGTCTTCCTTACCGCTATGGCAGTGGCTTTCTTTGCAAATAGTTATATACCGGGCTTTTCTTTGGCGCTTGGCTTTTTGCTGGGTGGGATTGTATCGCCCCCGGATGCAGTTAGCGCGGGAGCTATTTTAAAATTTGTGAAGGTGCCGAAACGATTATCGTCAATTTTGGAAGGTGAAAGCCTGTTGAACGATGCGTCATCACTGATTATTTTCCGCTTTGCCCTGATCGCTGTAGCCACCGGCCAGTTTGTATGGTATGAGGCGGCATTAAACTTTAGCTGGATGTTAGTTGGCGGTATTGGCATTGGTTTACTGGTAGCCTGGATATTCATGAAAGCGCATAAACACCTGCCTACGGACGCCAGTATGGATACGGTGTTTACTCTTGTTACCCCATATGTAATATACATTGCTGCTGAAGAGATTCATAGTTCGGGTGTGCTTGCGGTAGTAAGCGGTGGTTTGTTGCAGGCTTACCATAGATATGAATTTTTAAGCAGCAGTTCCCGATTGCGCGGTGTGAATGTATGGGAGAGTCTCATATTTGTGATGAATGGCCTGGTATTTATGATAATTGGCCTAGAATTGCCTGAAATTGTATCTGGACTTGGAGAGGTAAGCCTATCCTCGGCCATTTGTTATGGACTGCTAATTACTGCTGTGCTGGTTGTAGCAAGAATTCTGTCAGCATTTGGGGCAGTAATTACCACGCTGATTGCCCGTAATTTTATCACTGTTGCAGATGCCAGCAATCCTGGAATGAAAACCCCATTATTATTAGGTTGGACAGGAATGCGCGGGGTGGTCTCGCTTGCGGCAGCGTTATCTATACCCGTCCAAATGGCAGATGGAACTGCGTTTCCGGAGCGCAACCTTATTCTCTTTATCACTTTTGTTGTAATATTAACTACCCTGGTAGTCCAGGGCCTTACACTTCCATACCTTATCAGTAAAATTGAACTGCCCCAATGGGATGATTACCTGCCTGAAGAAGAAGCAGATATTTATATCAAAAAGCAGCTATCGGCACATGCTGTAAAATACCTGCGAACTAACTGCGCCGAACAACTTGATGAACACCATGTACTACAAAAGTTTATAGGTAAACTTGAAGAAAGCGGCAGGCTGGCAGACGATTCGGTGATTGCAGAAGAAATTAAAAGCATTTATCTGGATGTAATAACGCAACAAAGGCAATGGCTGTTGAAGAATACAGCTAATCAGCATCTGGATGATGAAGTGATCAGGAAATTTTTAAGACGTCTAGATATAGAGGAGGAGAAACTTAAAATATGACATGATGACCTTTCTGCAGACTAAATATCTATACTATCCCATGTGGGGTCAGGAGATTTAAGAGTGCAGATAAGCCAATATTACTTCTTTTAAAACCTGTATGTTTAATTATTCCTTTATGGAAGAATAGTTATAATTAAAGTTATCAATTGGTATAAATTCAATAACGTACTATTCATGAGCATTATCGCGGTATATTTATTGAGATAGAAAACGGACTGCGAATCTTTAATCTAATATGCTGATGACGAATACTTTTGGAGTTGATATCATTCCTGATAATGATGAACAACGGGTAGCAGTTCTACATAGGTATAAAATACTTGACACTCCCGCTGAAGATGCTTTTGATAACATAGCGAAGCTAGCAACGGAAATTTTCACTGTTCCGATGGCCCTGATCTCATTTGTTGATACAGACGATGTTTTCCATAAAGCAAATATCGGGATGGAGAATATACAGCATTGTTCAAGGGGTACAAGTTTGTGTGCCCTCTCTATTCTCAATAACGGCATTACTGTATTTGAGGATGCTACCACTGAGGCCTGTTTACTAGACAATCCCATGGTGACCGTTGATGTTGGATTGAAGTTTTATGCCAGTGCGCCTTTAATTACACCCGACGGATTTACTATCGGCACGATAAGTATTCTTGATAAAAAAACGAGATTGTTCAAGGCTGAGGATGAAGAGATTCTGAAAGGTTTGTCGCAGGTTGTTATGGGCGTCATTGAGCTCAGAATGACCTTAATGAATCAAATTGAAAAACAGAGAATAGCAGAGGGGCTTTTAATAAAAGCCGAAGAGGCACAGCATGCCCTGAATGAACTTCAGATGGAGAGCAATGAAGAACTGGCGGTTTTCAATGAAGAACTTACAGCTGCAAATGAAGAACTTGTTAGTTCATACGATAAATTGAAAACGATTTCGGAACGGCTCGGTGAAAGCGAGTCGAGGTTCAGGAACATGATTGACCAGTCGCCTGTTGCTATGATGGTTACCAGTGGAAAAGACCTGGTGGTTGATGCTATAAATCCGGTTATGCTGGAGATTTTGGGCAACAATTACCGTATTCTTGGTAAACCCATTTTTGATGCGATGCCTGAACTTGCTACCCAGGGGTTTAGGGAACTGATATACGAAGTTTATGATACGGGTAATCCTTTTTATGCAGAGAATGCCCCGGTTATATTTTTAGTAAATGGAGAAGAAACGATCAGGTATTTCAATCTGGCTTATACCCCGATACGGGAGAACGGGCAGATAAACGCAGTGTTGCAAACTGCACTAGAGGTTACCAGTCAGATTTAAATACTCGAGATAAGCAGCCAGATTTAAATATAAATGAACTCTGAAAGTTAAAGGGTATATTTTTCCTTGTACTACCTAATTTATTTACCACCGGGTACTACTTGATATGTCTTGCCTTCGCTGCCTAACTGGGCATGTATAAGCGGAGATTTAGGTGCAAGAAAATACCCAGTGAGACTTGCAAAAATTATTGGCACAATGTTCTGATAGCCGGTCATTATTCCCAGTAATATAATGATGCTTACAGGGGTTCGGGTAACGCAAGCGTTTAGAGCTGCCATACAGCATACGGTGATTAAGGTGAGGTTTTGTTCCGGAAATAGCTGGTGAATAATTAATCCCAATACTGTTCCGGCAAATAATAAGGGGATAATAAAACCACCCCTCCATCCTGAGGTGACTGTTATTGCAATAGCAATAAGTTTCATCACTAGTAAAATGCATAAAAACTGAATAGTAAAGGACCCTGTTATGACTTCAGTTAGTTGTTCATGTCCGAAATAACGCGTTAGTGGAACATAATAGGCAATAGTACCGAGAAAGAAACCGCCAATGGTCAACTTATAATACACCGGTAATTTTATTCTGCGAAAAACGTATTTGAAGTTCTTAACGAAGAATATAAATAACCACCCTACTGCTGCCCCTGCTAAAGAATAGGCCACGGCATAAAATATGTCACCAAGTTTTGGGTCGCTCGAAGGCGGGAAATTCCATGTTGGCCCCAGGTTAAGATGTGTGATCAGCACAAAAACAAGATAACTTGCGCAACTGGCTACAAGTGCGGGCATAAATGCTTTATAATAACGGGTCACATGTTTATGGTCCAGTATTTCCAGGGCAAATAAACTTCCACCTAGTGGTGCGCCGAATAAGGCAGTGAAAGCAGAGGCCATTCCAGCTATGGTAATTGAACGAATATCTTCACCCTTATAACCCAATTTACGTGCAATATAGGTCCCTGTTGATCCTACTACCTGTACGAGAGGCGCCTCTGGTCCAAGGCTTCCGCCTGCGGCGATACAGACTAGTGAAGAAAGGATCATAGATGGATTATTTTTTGGTTCAAGACGGCCGCCTTTAAAATGGATATTGTCTACCATTAAATCAATCTCTCCGGGGTCACCTAGTTTATGAATAATCAGTCCGGCTATCAGGCCAGCGATGGTCATAAGAGGAATAACATAAATACCCTGCACTACAGTGAGCACAGCGGTGAAATGTTCTAATATTATCCAATATCCACCTGCTATGGTGCCGCCAATTATTCCCAGTAGAGTCCATAAAAGAAAATTTTTGTTGTAAACAAATGGATTGGCTTTTAGCGGATTTTTGACGGTATGCTGTAATTCAAGGATCCGTTTGGATGTAGAAAATTTCATTGATATAGTAGCAGAATGATTTTAATAAACATTGCAAATGTAATATAAAAATGAATTAATTTAATATTTTAGTTTCAATTTATATTGCATGTGTAATATATATAAGTAAATTTGTTGTAATGAAATCACAGAAAATATGCGATTTAAAGACCTGCTTTTTATGCCGGTTTTGTTTAGAAGAATGGAAGCCCGTTATCGCGTTAGCGAGAAAAAACATCAGTGTTAAGAGGGGGCAGCAGGTATTTATAGAAGGTGAAGAGGTGAAGGGAATATTTTTCGTCTATAGTGGAAAGGTAAAAATTCATAAAAAGTGGGATGACGAGAAAGAGTTGATTGTGCGGTTTGCTAAAGAGGGAGACGTTTTAGGACATTTAGGTTTGGGTAGTTCTGGCGTTTATCCTGTTTCGGCAACGGCAATTGAAGATGCGGTGATCTGTTTTATCGATATGGCTTTCCTGGAAAGTTCAATGGTTATCAACAATTCTTTTGTGATACAACTGATGCGTTTTTTTGCTGCGGAATTGCAGGAATCAGAAAGAAGAATGAGTAATCTTGCCCATATGAGCGTAAGGGGCAGGTTGGCGCAGGCCCTGCTTTCTTTGCAAAGTCAGTTTGGTGCAGACGCACAAGGCTTTATCCAGATAGAACTTAGCCGGCAGGACCTTGCTTCATTTACCGGTGCTTCTTATGAGTCGCTGTTCCGTACCATTAATGATCTTTTAGCTGAAAACATGATTGTTATTCAAGGTAAAACAATCGCTATCAGAAATGAAGAGGCATTTCGGAAATACATAGTCAACTAATCGCAGGCATACGTATATAATGAGGAGCAGATTACACCGCAGTGCCAGAAAAGCGAAATTTATATTTTACAAAGAAACGCTAATTGATTTTAGAGAGCACTTATGGACCTTCATTGGTTCATTTACTGGTATAGGACTGATTGGGTTGTTGCATAGCAGGTATTTGACGGCCTCTGATAATTTATTTTTAATTGGTTCTTTTGGTGCTTCTTCTGTTTTAATCTATGGTATTATTAACAGTCCCTTAGCCCAGCCCAGGAATTTGCTGGGTGGGCATATAATTTGTGCAATAGTGGGCGTAACCGTACACAAGATTATTCCTAATGAGCCCTGGCTATCTTCAGCTTTGGCTGTTTCCCTTTCTATTGTTGCCATGCAGATAACAAAGACCCTTCATCCTCCCGGTGGGGCCACTGCATTAATAGCAAATATCGGTTCCGCCAAAATAATTTCAATGGGATACTGGTATGTTTTAAGCCCGGTATTATCGGGAGCTGCAATGCTGTTGGTTGTTGCCATTATTTGCAATAATATGACCCCGCATCGAAGTTACCCAAAAAACAAAAAATGGTATTTGTTTTATAGAAGGTACCAGAGATAAATTGAATTAACTGCCTGTATTGGCAAATCTGAATGATGTTTTCTTGCGGGATAAGATTTATACTATCTATATTTACGGCATTAAAAAGGCATTAAAATCCCATTAATATGACATTAAAATAAATATAATGTTCTTAGAACTTTATATAAAAATATATCGTTATATATATGTGTATTTCAGCATCTTGTAGATGTTAGAACATATTTGCCACTCTACCTAATTACATTAATCCCAATGTTATGCCGTTTTTAGATTACGTTTTACAGCCACCTGCCTATGGCTGGAAAGACACAAAAGGTGAACTTATTGTTCCAAAAGTAAGCGAGATTTTAACTGAATTTTTCAGCAGGTTGAACGTTTTTCGCGACCGCCGGAACTGGCTGCCATTTTTTAGCTGGTTGAAAGTGTTATGTTTAATGCCTTTCTTCTTTATTTTCCTTTTTAACTTTTTGAGTTGGTGGACAGTATTGGCTGCATTTGTTTACAGCATGATTATTATGGGCACGCACGGTACGATCTGGCATCACCGGTATTGTACACACGGTGCTTATAAATTTAAGAACAACTTTTGGCGCTTCTTTACGCAAAACCTCACTATCAATGTAATCCCCGAAGAAATTTATGTGATTTCTCACCACGTTCATCATGCTAAATCGGATCAGCCGGGCGATCCGTACAATGCGCAGGCTGGATTTCTGTACTGTTTTTTAGCTGATGTAAACCACCAGCCGATTGCAAAGGATTTAAGTGAGCCTGATTACAATAGGGTGAAATTACTCATGCAGCATACTGGTGTTACTGCGAATACTTATACGCAGTATAAAAAGTGGGGTTCATACGTAAACCCTGCGTCTGCGGTGCTTTCCTGGGTGCTCAACTGGGCATTTTGGTATGGGGCATTTTACCTTATCGGTGGTCATGCACTTGCCTGCAGTTTATTTGGCGCAGCTGGGTTTTGGGCCATAGGGGTCCGTACTTTCAATTATGAAGGTCATGCTAAAGGTGAAGACAAGCAACGTGAGGGGACTGATTTCAGCGAAAACGATAAATCTATTAATCAGTTATGGCCAGGTATTGTGGCTGGTGAGTGGCATAATAACCACCATTTATATCCTAAAAGTGCCAGAAGTGGTTTTAAACCCCATCAGGTAGATCTTGCATGGTATTATATTAAAACGATGTATACACTTGGTGCAGTTGCGAGTTATAAAGACGACAAAAAGCGCTTTTACGAGCGGTACCATATTCCGTATATGGCAACAAAGGGAACGCAGGCAAGTGGCGAAATAAAAAATATCACAGCAAAACACATCTCAACATAAAACATCTGGCACGGCTTAAAGCTTAAGCTGTGCCAGACGTTTTTTATTAATCATGTTCCGCGTGTTTGAACTGTTTCATGTGTTTCAACTATTACACGCTTGGTCTGTTTCAAATGTTTGATCTGGTTAGAAGAAAAATTTTGAAAAGCCTTTTCGCTTATTTTTCTGTGTAAGACACAAAACCACTACTCCTAATACGGCTGTTTGTATAAGTACCCTTTTAACTAATCCCTTCCGGTTGTACTTTAAATCAGACTTCCATCCTTTTTCAACAAAAATATTTGGAATAGTACCTTCAGTAAGATCTTGTATCACACCTTCAACTACGTTGATCCTGTCTGCCAGGAGCAGAGGTAACCAGTGTGCGTAACTGGATTCGCTGTATTTGAAAGCCTGGCGCCTGATCATCCCACTAAGACCGCTGGGCGGACTTGCAGTTCCGAAAACTGCCGAGATGCTTGGCCGCTCGTTGGATTTTAAGATTTCAATATTCTCTTCCTGTTGTGATGGTCGCTCCCAGTTGAGCCTCTTGTGATCGTCACCTGTATAATTTTTCATTGGATACGTTGGTTCATTTTCAGGATCTGCATCCATGCCCCATCCTGGGATCTGAGTATAATCTGTTTTATTTTCCATAACGTTATCTGGCTGAAGGCATGATTAAAATAGGTTTAATACAATTGTCTAATTTTGCTGAAAAAATATGATAGGCATCTGCCACTTCTTCTAAAGGAATGCGATGGGTAATCATTGCCTTAGGATCTAAGCGGCCTGCCATCACATGATCAATCAACCTTGGTAAAAGCCTTTTTACAGAAGCCTGGTTTGCCCTGATGGTGATACCTTTGTTCACTACGTTTCCAATTGGAATGAGATTATCGGTTGGACCGTAAACCCCAACAACTGAAACTATGCCGCCTTTTTTTACTGAGTTGATTGCCCAGTGAAGAGCAGTTGCGGAACCCGCCTGAAGCAATAACTTTCTTCCGGTGATGGTCTGCAATGCACTTCCAGCTGCATCTCCGCCCACAGCATCAATACAAACGTCAGCACCAAACCAGTCGGTAGTCTTTTTTAGAAACAATACAGGATCACCCAGTGATTCAAAATTATAAGCCTCGCAGTTTGCATAATTGCGCACAAATTCGAGCCTGTATTCGAGGTGATCGATTACAATCACACGTGCAGCACCAAACAGCCAGGCACATTTTGCCGCCATAATTCCTACGGGTCCGGCCCCAAATACAACCACTGTATCACCTTTTTTTATACCGCCCATTTCGGCAGCCTGATACCCTGTGGGCACAACATCTGTTAACAGGAGTGCATCCTCCGGATCCATACCTTCTGGAATCACCGTTGGGCCAACATCAGCATAGGGTACCCTCACATATTCTGCCTGACCGCCATCAAAACCACCTGCGGTATGGGAATAACCAAATATACCACCAACCGCGCTGGCCTGGGGATTTGATTCATGACAGTTCCCGTATAACTCCTGTTTACAGAACGCACATTTACCACATGCGATGTTAAAAGGCACCAGTACCGTGTCACCTACTTTAAGTTTATGGACACCAGAACCGATGTCTACAACTTCTCCCATAAACTCGTGGCCAAATGTCATACCCACTCTTGTGTCAGGTACTTCGCCATGATAAAGGTGTAAATCTGACCCACAAATGCAGGATTTTGTAACTTTAATAATTGCATCCTCCGGGTGAAGGATTACAGGATCTGGTTTTTCAGATGCCCGGACCCTAAAGGGTCCCCGAAAATTCATTGCTAACATAAATCCTTTTGTTTTAGTTGGTAGAACGATTAATGGCACCCTAACATTCCTGTTTGTTGTAAGTTTTAATTATTAAGGCAAATGACTTTTTAAGTTGTAAAACTTTGTGGCGGGCTCCTTGTTAACAACACGCCTGGTTAAAACACCTACTTATGTATGCTGATTAATGAACATGTTTAAAGCACTCAAAACTTCGACTAAAGTCATCATTGGAATTATTTTACTGCTCATTGCGGTTCGCGTGGCGTTGCCGTCATTAGTTAAAAACTATGTAAACAAGCAGTTGAATGAATTGCCTGGGTATACGGGGCATGTGGATGATATAGACATCAGACTACTGCGCGGGGCGTATGTGATACAGAACCTGTTGCTCAAGAAAAGGGCTGATACCAGTAAATATCCTTTCCTTCACATCGACCGTGCCGATCTGGCGATAGAATGGAAGTCTGTATGGAAAGGAAAACTGGTAAGCGAGATCATACTTGACAGGCCAGTAATTTATATCTTAAAAGAAACTGCCGACCTGTCTAAAGAGCCATCAAAGGAGCATTGGACGGAGACTGTGAAGGCGATTATGCCTATAACCATTAACCGCCTACAGGTAAACCGGGGCAAGTTTAGTTACCTGGACCGGGCCGCAAGCCCTGATGTAAACCTATATATTGATAGTATGCAAATGACTGCGCATAATTTAGCCAACGTTGAAGGCAAAGCGGGCAGTCTTCCATCAACAATTACTCTGACAGGTACGTCAATAGGAGGAGGTAAATTAAAAGGCGATATGAAAGTAAATGTCTTTAAAGAGACGCCTGATTTTGATATGAATATGCAGTTAACAGGTGTAAAAATGACCAGTTTAAATGGGTTCATCAAGGCATATGGCAAATTTGATGTAGAGCGGGGTACCTTAAATTTATACAGTGAACTCAAGCTCATCAACGGTAATATCAAGGGTTATGCAAAACCTTTCATCAAAAACCTGAAGGTGCTGGACTGGAAGAAAGATAAAAAGGAGGGTGGTATTTTACAAGCGGCGAAAGAGGCAGTGATTGGGCTTTTTGGCAATGTGGTGGAAAATCCTAAAAGAAAAGTAATTGCTACGAAGGTGGAAATTGAAGGGAATGTGAATGATCCAAAGACCAGCGGATGGGCTACCTTTCTGGGGGTTCTGAAGAATGCATTTATAAAGGCATTCAATCAGGGAATCGAAGGGTCACTGAATTAAACCGGGTTATTGCGGGATCACTAAATTAAACAGGGTGTCGAAGAATCAGTATATAAGCGCTACTATAACTGTTATTTTCTGATAGTTATAAAAAAAGTACTGCCAATATCTGGTTTGGATTCTACAGAAACATTTCCCTCAAGCGCGGTCACAAGTTCTTTTACTGTCGCAAGTCCGATTCCGGTTCCCTTGTTATTGTTGCGGTCGGTATTGCCCAAAGTAAAGTTCACACCAAATATGCGGTCGAGATATTCGGCGGGGATACCTATACCATTATCCTGGATCTCTAATTTATAAAAGACATCGTCTTGTTCAAACCTGATCTTGATTTCAACAATTTCTTTGTTATTGTACCTTATGGCATTGCTTAACAAGTTTAATATGATTTGATCAAGTGCAATAACAGATGTATAGATTTCCTGGTTATTTTCTGGCAAGGTTATCTTTATTCCTGACGGCAGCGGCAACAGTCCGATAATTTTGTTTAACAAATTATTAAGGACGAACTTCTTTTTATTTGCCAAAAGCGATGAAGGCGATTTAGAATACTCCAGCATCTCATCTACCAAATTGATTAGGTTCCTTGTAGATGAAATTGTAAGGTCCACCAATCTTAAACAGCCATCGAACTGCTGTTTTTCATGACGCATCTTTAAAGCCTGAGAGCTCATTAGTATATTGCTTAGCGGATTTTTGATATCATGGGCAGCCATTGAAGCAAATTTCTGGATAAGCGTATTTGAATTGAGCAGTTCATTGTTGGTTTTTTCCAACAGGGTAACTTTTCGTCGTAACTCCAGCTTGTCAATAATCTGCTGGCCCAGCGTTTTTAATGCCTGGACCTGATTTTCAGATAATGCATTGGCTTTCTGATCAAACACACATATTGTGCCGAGTGGATAGCCGTCTTCATTCACCAGCGAAACACCAGCATAAAAGGCAATTTGAGTTGGGCCGGTTACAATTGGGTTATCAGAAAACCTTTCATCCAAACGCGCATCCGGGATAATCATCAAGCCTTCGTTTGTATCAATGGTGTGGGTACAAAATGACATTTGACGTGTATTTTGCGTGAGGTCTGTACCATGATGTGATTTGAAAGTTTGTATTTCAGATCCTATAAAGGTGATTAACGCTATTGGGACATTACAAACTACAGATGCCAATGCAGCCAGGTCATCAAATTCCTTCTCATTTTCTGTGTCAAAAATTTCATATGACTCCAAAGCGCTTAATCTTTGTGCTTCGTAATTCTCTTCTTTGTTATTCATTGTATAACCCAACCCTCGTAACCAAATATACCTTATTTTTAATCAGCAACGTTTCATGAATGTGAATATCATCTTATATCTTATAACATTTTTGTAGCAATTGCCCTATGAGACAGCATCACAATAGGCTCCTGTGGCATCAGTTTTGTTCATGCAAGTCAAAATTATAACAGGAATGGATTTTAGTGTTGGACTACAGGATATGATCGCGATGATTGTGTCTATCATATGCGGTGGAATTATTGGTTTTGAACGGGAATATAAAAGCAAGTCGGCCGGCTTTCGTACAATCATCCTCATTTCATTGGGCTCAACAATTTTCACCATCGTCTCAAGGCATGGGGCGGGTGCTGACGACAGGATTTCCGCGAATATCATTACCGGTATAGGTTTTATTGGAGCCGGTGTAATTTTTAAGGATAAAGTTTCGGTTAGGGGACTCACTACAGCAGCAGTGATCTGGACGTCCGCAGCTATCGGGATGACAACCGGAATTGGTTATCATGCGCTGGCACTTACACTCACCGGAATAACGTTAGGTATACTATTAATGGTTACTAAGGTTGAATCAATGATTGCCGGTCTCCAGAAACAAAAACTAATCAGCATTATGTTCCGTGGCTCGGACTTTTCGCAACTACAGTTGCTTGAAAACACATTAAGCAGCAGTGGGCTTTCACTTGAACGCCTGGAAGTGGGGAAAGAAAACGACCGGTTAACCGCCGTATTTAAGGTCTCTGGTCAAAAGAAATTCCTTGTTGCCATGAATGAAACTTTGGCCAGCATGCCTGAGATTGTTTCTTTTAGCTAGTATCCAGAGGTAAATAAGGTTGATGCGGGCCCTGTTAAATAATTTATAATAATTACTATAGAAAACTATCAATTTGGAACGATTTATGTTTATATACAAGTATATCTACACTAATGAGTTACAACAAGGAAAAGTTAAAAATCGAATCTTTATTGCAAGCCATTCAGCAGGTTCCGGATGACGGTGCAGAGTCGTTTGAGCGGTTAAATGAATTGTTTCTTGAATTTTCAAAGGTCATCTCAGTTCTGTATAAAAAACAACCAAATGTATTTGGTAATATTTATAAGTATGACCATAGGGAAATAAAAGCTTATAAAAGACAGTTGAGAGAAAGTGTAGGCATTTCCTCTCCGTTGCATGTAGGCAAATTCAGAAATCATATCGAAGATACTGCAGAACGCACTTTAGAATATATCACTATTTTTCTTTCGTAAATCAATCTGACTGAGAGTTGCAATAATGCTAAATTAATAAAGGTCATCTCCATCTGGAGACGACCTTTATTAATTTAGGAAATAACCTTTAAGCTAGTAAAGGAAAGTGACCTTTGTGATATTACAATTTAATCTGTTCAGAATCAGAATAATCGCTCCATTGGGCTGTTCCATCTGGTTCAGCGCTGATCACTTCTTCGCTTTTGATTTTACTCATTTCAATATTAAGCGATTCTGTTTCAGCAAGTTTTTCTTCCATCCCAATTTCCTCTATGCTAAGGCCCTCGGTTTCTTTAACATGGGCAAGAGGGTCTGCAATATAGTCCCATTGTAAGCCCATTCCTGGCATTTCGCCCTGGTTCCATGGTCCCCGAACACTTTTTTCTGGTGACATGTTAAAGTACTTGTTGGTAAACCTCGGATCGGCCTGTAAAACTGCTGGCGGGAAATTTGGCTGAATCGTATCAAGCGCAGCCTCAAACATTTTGTAGTGGGCAACTTCCCTTGTCATTAAGAACGATAACGTTTCTTTGACATAAGGATCGTCTGTAAACTTCATTAAATGTTCGTAAACAATTTTGGCTCTTGATTCTGAAGCCAGGTTACTTCTCAGATCAACTGTTAAGTCTCCATTGGAGTGAATGTATGATGCACACCATGGAATACCTTGACTATTGGTTAATCTTGGTCCGCCGCTGCTTAAAGTAACAAACTGCGGATTACCTCTTAATGCCTCATGAATAATAGATTCTTTAGCTGCGCTGCCATCCATTACCTGCATAATTTCTGACTGGTCGGCTGCATCTTTCAGTTCGCCATTTACGCCTTTCAATAACATTTGGATAGTTGCCCCAACAATTTCAAGGTGACTAAACTCCTCGATAGCAATATCCATCAACATATCGTATTTGTCTGGATGTGGCATCTTAGCTCCGAAAGCTTGTGTAAAATATTGCATAGCCGCAGCCAGCTCGCCATTTTCTCCGCCAAACTGCTCTAACAGCAAGTTTGCGAATACAGGGTCAGGACGCGAAACCCTGGCATTAAATTGTAGGTCTTTTGAGTGATAAAACATAATCTTATTTTTTTAGGTAGATGTTATTCATTAATTGGTGGCAAGAACTGGTAGGATTGCAATAAGTTTTAATAAAACGCGGTTCTATGATAGTTCATAATTGGTATAAATAGTGCGATCAATTTTGCTCAACTAGGCGTACTAATCCTTTTAATAATCAGTATTTAACGTGGTTTAAACCGTATTTTCCGCCTAAGCATACCTTCGGTTTGGTTGTTATAGAATGGTATTAAAATAATAAGCTATGACAACCAACAACAAAATAATTATGTCTTTACTGGGACTGACTTTAGCATCCCAGGCGTGTTCAAGTCCTGACAAAAAAGAAGTACGGGGCGATTCTGTAGTAACAATAGGCGAAGGTATGAACGCAGCAAGGGATACCGGCTTTGCAGCCTCGAAGGATGACCAGCCTAAGGATTCCAATCCTACCAAGAATCTTAAGGATTATACCAATGAGTCGCGCGTAGACGCAGATGCAGCAGCATTTATGAAAATGGCCGCACTTGGAGGAATGATGGAGGTTTCACTTGGAAAAGTAGCGCAAAAATCTACCAATCCGGATGTAAAGGCGTTTGCAGCAATGATGGTGGCAGACCACACGAAAGCAAATAATGAGTTGAAGGTACTGGCTGATAAGAGCCAGATCTTATTGCCGGCCGAATATGATGCTGCGCAGAATGAGCATATGAATGAAATGAAAGGCCTTTCAGGTGCAGCATTCGATAAACATTATATAGCTATGATGGTCGACGACCATAAGAAAACGGTTGACCTGTTTAAATCAGGCTCAGAAACCAAGGAGCTGGACGTGAAGAAATTTGCGCTTAAAACTTTGCCTGTGCTTGAAGCCCATTATGTGAAAGCCAAAGCTATACAGGCTACATTAAAATAAAAATCAAGGTAATTTGGGAAACGCTGTTATACTTTGTTAATACCAAAGTATAACAGCGTTTCCTTCATCAGGGATTGCTGGTTCCGTTTTTGTCGGAGCTATTGGTTTTACTCGCGGGCGTGGGATTATCTGTTTTAGCGGTGCTGTCCTTCATGGAAGTATCTTTAATGATGGAATCACTTGAGGGGGTAACCACTTGAG
>Ga0247815_10000778_pt1 | contig 24764 bp, 19 predicted proteins | sample UWRJL194509B1_FD_181014 | JGI IMG/M metagenome (GOLD analysis project Ga0247815, IMG submission 181014) | Plant litter microbial communities from Arlington Agricultural Research Station in Wisconsin, United States - UWRJ-L194-509B-1 | ecosystem: Environmental > Terrestrial > Plant litter >...
AGGAACGATCCGTTTACCATACGTGGGCTTGATATCGGTTGGTGGCTTAACTATTGAACAGGCTATTTCTAAGATTCGTGTTAGTATGTCTGGAACTTATGGTGGATTGCGCACAGGCAGGACGAATGTTGCAATTAACCTTGGTAACATCAGGAGTATTAAGGTGACAATTCTCGGTGAAGTTGAAAAGCCGGGATCATATACCCTTTCCTCCTTATCTACTGTTTTTAATGCTTTGAATGCTTCTGGTGGTCCTAATAAAAACGGTTCTTTTAGAAAGATTCAGGTTATTAGGAATAATAAGGTGGTGTCGACTGTTGATGTTTATGATTTCCTGCTCAGAGGTATTCAGAAAAACAATATTCGCCTTCAAGATCAGGACGTGATTAATATACCCGTTTATCAAACACGCGTAGAAATGTCGGGTGAAGTTAAAAGGCCTGCGCTATTCGAAGTTTTAAGTAGTGAAAATTTGCAGGATGTCATTGACTTTGCCGGAGGATTTTCTAATCAAGCGTATACAGCCATAGTAAAAGTATTACAAAACACTAATAAGGAACGTCGGATTGTTGATATTGCTGCAGATAAGTTTAACTCCTATAATCCCCTAAATGGTGACAAATATATTGTCGAAAAGATTTTAGACCGTTATGAGAATCGTGTTGAAATTGTTGGGGCCGTTTTCAGGCCGGGCAAGTATGAACTTGATAATGGACTCACATTGAAAGGCCTTATATTAAAAGCAGACGGATTGAAAGAGGACGCTTTCTTAAATAGAGGATATATTCAGCGGTTGAACCTTGACAACACCCTAGCATTGCAATCGTTTGATGTAGATAAAGTGATTAAGGGTACGGAGCCAGACATTATTTTACGACGAGAGGATAAGGTTACCATTTCTTCAATATTTGACTTAAGGGAGGAACAAAAAGTTCAGATTCAAGGGGAGGTTAGACAGCCCGGTATATTTGAATATGCAGACGGCATGGGGCTGGAAGCTTTAATTCAAATGGCAGGCGGATTTAAGGAAGGAGCCACTCCTAATAGGGTTGAGATCTCCAGAAGAATTAAAAATAGTGACGCTATGTCTGTTGCAGCTGTGACTGCCGAGGTTTATACAGTAAACATTGACCAGAATCTTCGTCTGTTAGGTCCAGCCTTTAATTTGAAGCCTTTTGACATTGTTTCAATTCGTAGTTCTGAAGGGTTTCAGGTTCAGAGACAAGTTAAAGTTGAGGGAGAAGTTCTATATCCGGGAACTTATACAATTCAAAGGAAAAATGAAAAGATTTTTGATATCATTAAAAGGGCCGGCGGCTTAACAGCATTGTCTTTTGCTGAGGGAGCATCCTTGAAGCGCCCAGGCCCGAAGGCCATGAGTGATTCTGCTCAAGTGGAACGTCAGGCTGAGGAACGTCAAAAATTATTCAATTTAAAACGACTTCAGCAGTCAGGAAGTAAAGATACTGCACAAATCACACAAGAGGTTAAGGAATTGGGAAGTGACTTAGTCGGTATCAACCTTGTTAAAATTTTAAAAGATTCGGCAACAAGGTATAATCTATTACTTGAAGACGGAGATATCATCAGAGTGCCTAAGCAGTTACAAACAATAAAAGTTACTGGGGAGGTGCTAAGGCCAAATAGTATAGTTTTTTCGCCCGGAAAGAGTATGAAGCAATATATTAAAGGGTCTGGTGGATTTACCTATGACGCTAACAAGAAAGGATCGTTCATACAATACGCCAATGGATCTGTCGAGGCAGCGAGTAAGTTTTTGTTTTTCAATAATTACCCAATTGTCAAACCTGGCGCAGAAATCTTTGTACCGAAACGAGCCCCCAGAGAGAAACTTGGGATACAAGGCATAGTTGGCATATCCACTGCTATAGCTTCGTTGGCGGCTATATTCATAACCTTACTTCGATAGTTAGAAGTATAAACATTAGAAATTATATACGATATCATGAAGGAGGAAATGTCTGAAAATCTATCAATTGGGGATTTGGTGAGTAAAGTCAACCAATGGGTAATTTACCTGCAGAAGAAATGGATAGTTATCTTAATTTGTGGAGTGCTTGGCGCAGCATTGGGATTAACATATGCATTTCTAAAAAAGCCCATCTATACTGCAACAGAAACATTTGTGCTAGAAGAAAAGGGGGCCGGGATCGGTGCGTTAGGTCAATATGCTGGGCTAGCGTCAATGGCAGGTATAGACATAGGCGGTGGAGGTGGTTTATTCGAAGGTGACAATATCATCGAACTTTATAAGTCCAGGTCAATGATTCAGAAAACTTTGCTAAGCACAGTAAGCATCTCTAATAAAAGCGATCTTCTAATTAACAGGTTTATCGATTATAATAACCTAAAAGAAAAATGGGCTGAAAAAATTAGTCCCAGCGATATTGTTTACCAGTCGAAGAAAGCACTAACCCGACTTCAGGATAGTGTAATGGGAGTTATTGTAAAGGATATAAATGAAGAATATTTAGATGTTAGCAAGCCTGATAAGAAACTAAGTATTATCAAGGTGGAGGTGAAAGCTAAGGACCAAATATTTGCGAAATTATTCATTGAGCAGATTGTTGCAAATGTGAATAAGTTTTATGTAGAAACGAAAACCAAAAAGTCAATAGAAAACATCAATATTTTACAGCATCAGACAGATTCTGTAAAGTCTGTGATGAACGGAGCAATTTATTTGTCTGCATCGACTGTGGATGCTACGCCAAATTTGAATCCTAGCAGGCAGATATTGAGAGCACCTGTACAAAGATCTCAATTCACAGCTGAAATGAATAAGGCGATTTTGGGAGAGTTAGTTAAGAATCTTGAGCTGTCAAAAATTTCTCTTCGCAAGGAAACGCCATTAATTCAAGTAATTGATGTTCCAGTATTACCGTTGGAAAAAGAGAAAGTTAGTAAGGTTAAAGGATTGGTACTAGGAGGTCTCCTCGCCGGGTTTCTCGCTATTATTGTCATTTTAATAAGAGGCTTATTCAACAATTTTAAATTATAAGCACTTGCATTCAGTAAAACGCAACTTTGGTTTTAACATTCTTCTAACGGTTTGTAATGTGCTTTTTCCTCTTATATCCTTCCCTTATATTACGAGAGTTCTGGGGCCAGTAGGATTTGGAAAAGTTCAGTACGTCACTACATTTTTACAATATTTTACAATGATCGCGGCGCTTGGTATTCCTATCTACGGCATCCGGGAAGTAGCCAAGGCCCGCAGGGTTAAGGAACAATTAGAGAAAGTCGTTTCGGAATTAGTATTTATAAATATTATTACTTCAGTATTAACTCTCGTTGTTTATTGGGTGTTAATTTTTGCTATAGAACGTTTACATCAGAATGAGACGTTCTATTTTGTAGCATCTTTATCTTTGATTTTGAGTTTCTGTAGCGTAGACTGGCTTTTTTCAGGATTAGAACAGTTTAAGTTTATAGCGGTGAGATCCTTGGTAATCAAAGTCTTTTCAATTATCTTGCTGTTCTGGTTAGTTAAAACAGAGAAGGATGCTCTTATTTATTTAGCAATATCAATATTCTCAACTTTGCTTAATAATTTATGGAATGTATACTCATCTAAAAAATTTATAAGACTGCGTTACTTTTCCTTCAAGTTATCTAAACTACATTTTAAACCGTTATTATATATTTTTAGTACGATTGCTGCGATTAGTATTTATGCTTTGATGGATACATTAATTTTAGGTTACATAAAGAACGACGAAGCGGTAGGCTTTTATACGGCTGCTGGAAGAATTAATAAAGTAGCTATTCCTATTCTGACAGCATTAGGGACTGTATTGATTCCCCGCATTAGTGAAGCATTTAAAAAGGGTGAATTTAAGAAAATAAATGAGTTGGCAACATATAGCTTAGAATATGTATTATTCATAGGAATACCTATAACTATAGGTATCATAGTCCTGGCCAACGAAATCACATTGATTTTCTCCGGAAGCAAATTTCTCCCTTCAACATTTTCAATGCAATTATTGGCACCTACCGTTCTTATTATCGGTTTAAGCAACGTCTGGGCCATTCAAATACTGACCCCTCTTGGGCATGATAAATTAGTTACTAAGTCGGTAGTTATTGGCCTAGTTTATAGCTTGACTGCTAATTTAGTTCTAATCCCTATATATTCTTATGTAGGAGCTTCATTTGTAAATTTGACTACGGAATTAGTGGTAATGGCATGTTTTGCTTATTATGCTAATAAATTCTCTAAAGTTCAAATGCATTTAATACCGACCTTAATTACAATCACATTTACAGTGATAGCGTTTACCTTTGTTAAGGTTGTTATTTTGAAATTGTACCTTTCTATTTATTTAAGCGTCCTTATTATTATAATAAGTTGTGCGGCTCTTTACATTCTGTTTCAATTTTTCGTCATTAAGAACAGGTATCTCAGGGATTTCGTTGGTTCATATTTAAAAAAACGGCTTGTTAAGTGAGCCTGATTTATATTATCAAATAACATGAAGAATCTCGACTTTCTTAACTTAATATTTGAAAATATTCCACTGTACATCGGTGCACTTTTACTATGCGCGGTATTTTATTTTTACATAGGTAAGATGTTTACACATACCTGGTTTGATCCTATGCGAATAGCTATAATAACTAATGTATTTATGGCTGCCGCTTTTGTTTTTTTATACTTCACTGGGGATATTAAAACTACAGTTTTCTGTTTTTTTTTGTTAGCGGAAGTCATATTTTGGATTGGGTATGCAATAGGATTCAATATTAGGATCAAAAAGGTTAATGGCGTGCTAAGCGATGAATCCAGAATCTCTTTTTGGTTATTTATTTTATTTTTGGCCTTATATATTATGTTAACGCTAATAATATATGCGCTATTAGGCATACCAATTTTTAAAGAAAGCAGGCTTGATACTTTTACAGATTCGGGAGGCTTAGGCCTTCTCGGCAGGGTACTTCCTTTTTTTCGTGTGTACTGTATATTTTACATTTATTACCTTCTAAATAGAAAACCTACCTTAGGCATTAAGTTATTAGCCTATTTTTCATTAGCTATATTTTTAGTAACGGGAATTTTAAGTGGAAGTAGATCATCTTTTGTGATTTTTATAACAGTATTTTGGGGATATAGCTATTTCTACAAAGAGAACACATCATCTTTTATCCGTTACTATAAATACTTTGGCCTTTTTCTAGCGGTCACTTTGTTTACTTTTGGATTTCAATCAGGTGATATCAGTCTTAGCAACAGCTTCACATTATTCAGCGCGAGGATGGTGTTGTCTGGTGATAATTATATGATGGCTTTGCCAAATGAGGTTTGGCGGCAAGTATACACAAATGGCTGGTTTAATGACTTTTTTTACGGGCTTCTAGGTCCGGCCCGGATACTATCAGCAAATGGGATTCAACCGCCAATCGGATATCAACTAACATGGTTGATTTATCCGAAATTATATGGACTGTCCTCTGGACCACTCAGTAGCCCGTCTCTTCTTGGCTTCATCTATTTTGGATGGTATGGATTGATTTTTGTTATATGTATTGGCGCATTTACTGGTTTTATGATGAATTTAATATATTATTCTTTACCTAAGGGCGTTATTTCCTCTATACTGAAGATTTATTTAACTATTAATATGATTACGTTTATTTTTGATCCACGACTAGCTATGGGCTATCTGTTCGATTCCATTGTCTGTTTTATAATCTTAATTATGTCGATAATCTTTGTATACACAATTTCGATTCGAAATCTTCAAAAGACTAATGATTACTAATTCTAAACGTTACAAGCTTAAGATTACAGTAGTAACTGTGGTCTATAATGCATTTGATACTATTGAATCAACTGTCAAATCTGTACTTGAGCAAACGTATAGAAATATAGAATATATCATAATAGATGGTTTGTCATCCGATGGGACGCTCGAGAGAATAAAGAGTTTAATATTAGATACCGAAACTATATTAGTATCGGAAAGGGACATGGGGATTTATGATGCGATGAATAAAGCATTGAGATGTGCAGATGGCGATTATTTAATTTTTATTAATGCCGGGGACATCTTTTTTAATTCTGATGTCTTAAAATCAGTTGAAAAACGGATTGGCGAAAACCTGAATTTAATATACTATGGTGATGCATATTACGCTAATAAAGATACTGATAAGCAAACTTTTAGAGGTGGCTTATTCTCTAAATACAGGCTAGCAATATCAAATATTTGCCATCAAACTATTTTCTATCCAAAAAAAGTATATAAAAGAAGTAGTTATAATCTTGAATATAAATTACAGGCAGATTATGCATATAACCTTGAAAATTATACTCACACCAGGTTTGTCTATATGCCATTAATTATTGCGGTTTACGATGATCAAGGCATTAGTTCTACAACTAAAGATCTGACTTTTGCAAATGACCATCTAAAACTTACACTAAAGAGTTTAGGTTGGTCGGCGGTTTTATACAGGTTTGCCTATAGTATTATGAAACGCTTAAACATAATAACATGAGAATAATTGCATATTATCTTCCTCAGTTCCATGAAATCACCGAAAATAACGAATGGTGGGGCAAGGGTTTTACTGAATGGACAAGCGTTAATAATGCTTTACCACTGTACGATGGTCACGAACAACCGAAGGTGCCGGGAGAATTAGGTTATTATGACCTTTCTGAGGAGGAAATTAAGATTCGTCAGGCAACGCTAGCTCGCGACCATGGAATTGAAGGGTTTTGTTATTGGCATTACTGGTTTGGTGAAGGCAAACGATTATTAGAAAAACCAATTGAGGCGGTTTTAGAGAATAAAAAACCCGATTTTCCGTTTTGCTTTGGTTGGGCGAATGAGTCATGGAAAGCTAAAGTTTGGGGCGTGAAAGGAAAATCAGACAAGTTATTAATTGAGCAAAAATATCCAGGTTATCAGGATATAGTTGATCACTTTTATGCTTGCCTACCTTATTTCAAAGATTCTCGGTATATAACGGTGGACGAAAAGCCTGTATTTGTGATCTACAAGCCTCTACTTTTGCCTGATCCGAAAGGACACATTGAAGTATGGCATGATTTAGCAAGGAAAGAAGGATTACCTGGTATTTTTTTCATTGGTCACTGCAATCATTCTCAAGATATTTCTGCAATCAAAAATTTCGGATTTGATGCCGTAAACATTGTAAGAAATGGGGAGTGGTTATGGGATAAAAAATTTCTTTACAGAAATTTAAGTAGTTATATTCGATATCGATTTTTGAACCAGCCGTATGTGATAGATTATAAAAAGATTATTAAGTTGTTCAGTAAAGAGGTAGATAGGAATATCGATGTAATTCCAACAATAATCCCTAATTGGGATCATACTCCAAGAAGTGGAAAACGCGGCTATCTGTATCACAATTCGACGCCCGATTTATTTAGTAACCATGTTGATGAAATTTTAGCCAGTATAGAAGAAAAGCCATCTGAACATAGATTAGCTTTTTTAAAATCGTGGAATGAATGGGGGGAAGGTAATTATATGGAGCCTGATAATAAGTTCGGCAAGAGTTATCTTGTTGCATTGAAAAAGATGATTGAAATGCATAGAAATAATGATTAACAAAACATCAGTCATCACTGAGCGAAAAATTGTTGTTGTCAATGCTGCAGCTGCTAAAACTGGAGGGGCATTAACAATTCTCAGAGAATTTGTCTCCGCAATTTCTAAACCAGATAGCGTGGAGATAAATTACGTTTTGATAACGTCCATAGACTTGTATCAACATGTTCCGAGCCATATTTGTGTTATCAATATAGGAGGCCAAAATTATATCGAGCGGGTGCTGTGGGACTATTATGGTTTTAAACGTTATTTAAAGTCAAAAGGCATTATTCCTAATTTAATACTATCTTTTCAGAATACGGGAGTTGTCTTTCCGAAAATGTGCCCACAAGTCGTCTACTTTCATAACCCCTTTTGTTTAGTGCCAAAACAATGGAATATTTTTAAGAAGAATGAACGGACCCTCTTTTTTTATACATTTATCTACCCTTTATTTATCCGTGCACTTATTAATCAAAATACTAGTTTCATAGTTCAGGCAAATTGGATTAAGGATGCTTTTTCTAAAAGATTTAAATTTGATAAAGAAAAAATTAGCGTCGTGATTCCAAGTGTTCAGAAACTGCCTGATATTGTCAATGCCGATTCTAAATTAGATAAAATTCGGTTTTTTTTTCCTGCCACATCTTATCTATATAAAAATCATGAATTACTCTTTGATATGCTTGTTCGTTTTCAGGAATTAAAACCAGAGATGTATGAATCGACAGAATTGCTATTAACGCTTTCAGAAAAAGACATCCGGGCGTTGGGACTATTTGAGAAGTATAGCATTTTAAGAGATAAAATTATACTTAAAGGTTACGTGGATATTATTGAGCTTACAAAATGTTATATGCAATCGGATTTGATACTGTTTCCTAGCACAATTGAGACTTTCGGCTTACCTCTGGTTGAGGCGGCGTCACTGAATAAGAAAATTATTTGTAGCGATTTGCCTTTTGCATACGAAACATTGGAAGGTTATTCTAATGTAAAGTTTATTAGTCCAACAAATTCTGATAAATGGGCGACAACTTTAGTTGAGTTTTTAGACATAAGGTCAGAGGATAATTCAGCATTTATAGAAAGTAGGGTTCAGCATAACTCTTGGAAAGATATAATTGAAATCATAAAAAACACCATTAATTAGTTATGTTCAAAGATAAAATATTATTGATAACAGGAGGCACGGGGTCTTTTGGTAATGCTGTCTTGCAGCGATTTCTTAATACTGATATTAAAGAAATACGTATTTTTTCACGAGACGAAAAGAAGCAGCATGACATGCGTGTCAGGCTTAATAATTCCAAGTTAAAATTTTATATCGGTGACGTAAGGGATTACAGCAGTGTTGAGCGGGCGATGCGGGGAGTTGATTACGTATTTCATGCCGCCGCGTTGAAACAAGTTCCATCTTGTGAATTTTTTCCAATCGAAGCAACCAAAACAAATGTTTTTGGTACACAGAATGCAATTGATGCCGCGGTAGTTAATAAGGTGTCTAGGATAATTTGTCTTAGCACTGATAAGGCGGCATATCCAATTAACGCAATGGGGATCACTAAGGCGCTCATGGAAAAGGTGGCGATTGCAGCGTCAAGAAATATTCCTGATAATTCTACGGTAGTCTGTTTAACGCGATATGGGAATGTAATGGCTTCAAGGGGGTCGGTTATTCCATTATTCCTAGATCAAATCAAAAATGGGCAGGAGATTACGATTACTGATCCAAATATGACTAGATTTTTAATGTCACTTGAAGAAGCTGTGGATTTAGTTTTATTTGCGTTTACTGAAGGCAATCAAGGTGATCTTTTTGTTAATAAAGCCCCTGCAGGAACAATTGGAGATTTGGCACAAGCGTTAAAGGAGTTATGTAAAAGTGATACTAGAATTAGAGTAATCGGTACGAGACATGGCGAAAAGCTATATGAGACTCTTTGTACTAGAGAAGAAATGCAAAAGGCGGAAGACATGGGAGAATTTTATAGAATTCCTGCGGATAACAGAGACTTAAACTATAATCAATATTTTTCAGAAGGAGAACACGACATTTCAAAAATAGAAGACTATCATTCACATAACACTAAGCAGGAAGATGTAGAAGGTATGAAAAGGTTATTATCTATATTACCGCTTATTAGAAAAGAGGTATTTGGAGAAAAAAACGTGTTACAATATCCTGGATAAATTGTGTATGAAAGAAGGTGATGCTGAGCTTATTTTAGGAGATCGTTTTTCTGATCCTCGTGGTACTTTGGAGTTTTTCAATTCATTAGATTTGCAGGGCGTGAAGCGAGTTTACTTCATCAGCCATAATGATACAATCAATGTTCGTGCGTGGCAGGGCCATAAATCGGAAAGTAAATGGTTTCACGTAGTTAATGGATCATTTAAGATTGTGTTGGTGAAACCAGATAACTGGGATTTTCCTTCTGAAGAATTAGACGCGACTGCTTATAGTTTGACGGAAAATGATTGTACTGTCTTAAAGGTGCCAGGTGGATATGCGACAGGTATTAAAGCTATGACAGCGAATTCCAAATTGATGGTTTTTTCTAACTTTACTTTGGCACAGTCAAATCTTGACGACTTTAGGTTTGATAGAAATAATTGGTATAAATGGTAAACAATCAAATGAAAAAATTAAAAGTAGCGACGATATTAGGTACAAGGCCGGAAATTATAAGGCTTGCAGAGTGTATAAAGAAATGTGATCTTTTCTTTGAACATATATTAATTCACACAGGTCAAAACTACGATTATGAATTAAACGAAATTTTCTTTGAAGATCTAGATCTTCGAAAACCTGACTATTTCCTGAATGTAGCAGGTGCGCATCTCGGTGAAACGATCGGAAATGTGATCGCAAAGTCTTACGAAATTTTAGCAAAGGAGATGCCGGATGCACTTCTTGTACTAGGCGACACCAATAGTGTGTTATGTACGATTGCTGCAAAAAGGTTGAAAATACCTATCTTCCATATGGAGGCGGGTAACAGATGTTTTGACCAAAATGTTCCTGAAGAAATAAACAGGAAAATTTCTGATCATATTAGCGATATTAATCTGACTTACACCGAGCATAGCCGCCGGTACCTATTGAGTGAAGGATTTAGAAAGGATCATGTATTCGTAACAGGATCTCCGTTAAAAGAAGTACTTGATAAATACAAAGGAAAAATCGAAAATTCTCAGGTTTTAGAAACGCTAGGACTCAAGTTAGGTAAATATATGGTAGTTAGTGCACACAGAGAAGAGAATATCGATCTTAAAAATCATTTTTCGATCCTAGTTGAAAGCCTCAATGCTGTCGCAGAAACCTATCATATGCCCATTATCTTTTCGACGCATCCTCGGACACAGAAAAAGATACAAAGTCAAAGCATAAAGTTTCATAGCTTAATATCCAATATTCCGCCTTTGGGATTTTTTGACTATGTAAAGCTTCAGCAACATTCATATATTGTACTTTCTGATAGCGGTACCATTAGCGAAGAATCCGCGATGATGAATTTCCCTGCAATAAGCATTCGTACAAGTACGGAAAGACCTGAAGCAATAGATGCTGGAACAATAGTTTTGGGAGGAATTACATCTGAGCAGATTTTGCAAGCTATTGAACTTGTAAAAGGTACCCAAACACCATTAATAAGACAGCCATGGGAGTATGAGGTTACTAATACATCGGATCGTGTTGTGAGAGCTATCCAAAGTTATACATCTATAGTAAATAGAGTGACATGGAACAAGTAAAAAAGATTCTTATTATTGGCTCTAAAGGAATGGCAGGCCATATTGTCTACCACTATTTCAAGGCGTCTACGTCATTTATCACTATCGACATTGCACGAGATTCTAGCTTCCACATTCCCACTTATGAGCTGGATGTATCAGATTTAGCCGCCTTAGAGCACGTAGTTTCTTTAGAAAAGCCAGATTTTGTGGTTAATTGTGTTGGTGTTTTGAATAAGAGTGCTGATGAGAATCCAGAGATAGCTGTGCTACTTAACAGCTATTTTCCACACTATCTAGCCAAATTAGGAGGGAAATTGGGTTTTAAGGTGATTCATATCAGTACTGACTGTGTTTTTAGTGGCAAGCATGGTAATTATGCAGAAACCAGCGTAAAAGATGGTGTGGGCATGTATGCCCAAACAAAATCGATTGGTGAATTAAATTATGGCAATAACTTAACTATTCGCACCTCTATAATTGGTCCTGAACTAAAGGGGAATGGTATAGGGCTTTTTGACTGGTTCATGAAACAGTCTGGTGACATAAAAGGGTATTCTGAAGCCTATTGGACTGGAGTAACGACGCTAGAATTAGCGAAAGCTATACATGCGGCCCTAGCAGAGGATTTGTCTGGACTAGTTCACTTAGTCAACGGGAATAAAATAAGTAAATACCATCTCTTAAAGATGTTTGCTGAAGTTTTTTCTAAGGATGACCTGGCGGTTATCCCGTTTTTAGAATATAAAGTTGATAAATCTTTACTGCCAACAAAATCAGGATTCGATTACGCCGTTCCGGAATATAGGGAGATGCTTGAAATGATGAAAACGTGGATTTTAAATCATAACGATCTATATAGTTACAAGCTATGAGGATTTTGATTGTCACCCAGTATTTTTGGCCCGAATCCTTTAGAATTAATGACCTGGCACTAGCTATTAAAGAGAGGGGTCATCATGTGGAGATTCTCACGGCGAAACCAAATTATCCCACGGGTAGGATTTATGATTCCTATTCCTTTTTATCAAAACGTACCGAAATTTGGAAGGGTATTAAAATACATAGAGCGCCTATAATTCCAAGAGGAAATGCCAGCGGGTTTAGGTTGATGCTTAACTACATGTCTTTTTCGTTTTTTGGATGTTTGCGTGCTATTTCTATATCTGGAGAATTTGATAAAATTCTTGTATTTGAGCCGTCGCCTATAACTGTTGGCATCCCAGCTATTTTGCTTAAAAGGATAAAGAAGGCACCGATTTATTTCTGGGTACAGGATCTATGGCCGCAAAGCGTAGCAGCTGCTGGAGGTGATGTTAATGGTATGTTAATTAAAGTCCTGAGCGCTTTGACGAAATGGATATATAACAAGAGTGATATGATTCTCATACAGTCAGAGGCTTTTCGGAAAATCATTATGAATCAAGGTATCAGAAGTGAGAAAATATATTACTATCCAAATTCAGTTGAAAGTTTCTTTGGAATCAGACCGTTGAATGTCAATATTGATAAGGGATTGCCTGCTGGTTTTAGGATAATGTTCGCAGGTAATATCGGAGAAGCTCAGGATATCGAGACGATGATAGAAACTGCAAGGTTGGTGAAGCTCCAGAATACTTCCGTGAAGTGGATAATTCTCGGTGACGGGCGAAAGAAAATGTTTTTAATTGAACAAATAAAGAAACTTGGGCTAACGGAGCAAATATTTTTAGCTGGCTCTTTTCCAGTCGAAAGTATGCCAGATTTTTTTGCTTCTGCCGACTGTCTATTCGTTAGCTTAAAAAAGGATTATATTTTTAGTCTTACGATTCCTTCTAAAATTCAATCCTATCTGGCTTGTGGAAAACCAATCCTTGCCTCTATTGACGGAGAAGGGGGGAGGATTATTGATGAAGCCAAAGCAGGATTAGTCTCTGAGGCTGAAAATCCTATCAAGCTGGCTCTAAAAGTTATTGAAATGGCAAAAATGACTAAGTCTGAGCTTAACGAAATGGGCGCTTCGGGAAGATCATATTTTGCAAGGAACTTCGAACGTGAATTATTAGTAGACAGATTGGAGGAAATTTTAGCAGTATGAAAAAGATCTTAGTTACAGGTGCGTCAGGCTTTGTGGGAAGAAATTTGAAGCCTTACCTAGAAAATAAAAATCTGGCTTTAAAAATTATTTCTCGCGAAGATCTACAGAGCTTAGTGCCCTTACAAATAACAGGTATTGATACAATTGTACATTTAGCAGGGAAAGCTCATGATTTAAAAAACGTTGATGATCCAACAAGCTACTATGATGTAAATTTCGGTTTAACTAAGCTTCTTTATGACGCTTTTTTAAAATCTGATGCTAAGAAATTTATTTTTATAAGCTCAGTGAAAGCAGCTGCAGATGTTGTAAATGGTATATTAACGGAAGAGTCGGTGCCAAATCCACAGACTCACTACGGAAAGTCCAAACTGATGGCTGAAGATTATATTTGTTCGAAGGAGTTGCCAGATGGAAAATTCTTTTATATTCTTCGACCATGTATGATCCACGGACCCGGAAACAAAGGTAATCTGAATTTACTGTTTAACTTCGTTAAGAAAGGAATTCCGTATCCGCTAGGCGCATACAAAAATAGACGATCCTTTTTAAGTGTAGAGAATTTATGCTTCGTGATTTATAACTTAGTTGAGATGGGAAATGTAGATTCCGGCCTATTCCAAGTTGCAGATGATGTACCTCTGTCCACGCAGGAAGTTGCACAAATACTAGCAAACGCCTTGGATAAGAGGCTAATCGTTCTAAATGTTCCAAAAATTATAGTGAAAGCTATGTCCAGTTTAGGAGATAAATTAAAGCTTCCGATAACATCTGAAAGAATCAACAAACTCACAGAGAGTTATGTAGTAAGTAATACAAAAATTACCAGGACGTTAGGGGCTTCTTTACCATTAAGTTCCAGTGATGGACTAAAGTTAACTGCCAAGTCATTTGTCAAGTAGAGTATAATATATGTGTGTATCTTGTGTTTTAATTATTATTATACTTTTATTCAGTTCAGAATTCATCTATTTCAAAGTCGCTGAAAGGTATGATATAACTGACAAACCTAATCATCGAAGTTCTCATGATGAAGATATAATAAGAGGGGGAGGGATTGTTTTTGCCTTTGGAATTGTTTTTTATCTAATGGTGTTTGGTATACATTATACTTATTTTACAATTGGGCTTTTATTAATTAGTGTAGTAAGCTTTCTTGATGATCTCAAACCAATCAGCAACAAAGTAAGATTACTATTTCATCTTGCAGCGGTAGGCATGTTATTTTATCAGCTTGAGGTTTATTTTCTACCAGTTTACTTATTGGTTGGAATAGCCGTGGTAGCAATCGGAATAATTAATGCAATAAATTTCATGGATGGTATCAATGGTATTACCGGTGGTTACTCTTTTATCACGGTATGTAGTTTACTTATCATTAATTTATCTGTTCATTTTACGGACAACAATCTACTGATCACCGTTGGGTTATCATTATTGACATTTAATTTCTTTAATTTCCGAACAAAAGCTCGTTGTTTCGCGGGAGATGTTGGAAGTATAGGCATCGCATTTATTTTACTTTTTTTAATCGGACAATTAATTATAAAGACAGGGAATGCTTCATATATGCTATTGTTGCTAATATACGGTCTCGATACCGTTACAACGATTTTGCTCCGGTTCATTAGAAAGGAAAATATCTTTAAAGCTCACAGGAGCCATTTCTATCAATACTTGGCGAATGAGCGTAAATTGGGCCATGTATATGTTTCAATCCTTTATTGTTCAATTCAGCTTCTTTTAAATGTAGTTTTTTTAAGCTACATTGTGTTTAACCCTATATACGTTTGTGCATACCTACTTTTTACAGGTTCTATATTCGTAGTTTTAAGAATTAGATTAGAAGGTGTGAAGCGACTGTTTTCACCCTGATTTGAAACTTTATTTTAGACTAAAATGTAAATAATAATTTTAGATAACGATAAAAAATCATTCACTGAATTTTAGCATAAAATTTGTGTTACTTTGCATATACCTAAATTTTGAAAATTGTTTAGTCAAATAAATATAGTTCCCCGCTGGATAATCTTTGTGCTGGATCTTCTAATATGCTTCGCTTCAATTTCGATCGCATACTTAATTAAGTATAATTTTGATTTTTCTACATTAGATTATGTTGAATTCAGTCGTAATTTAATCGTTATGGGCATAATAAATACGATTGTGTTTATTAATGTGAAAACCTATTCTGGAATAATTAGATATACAAGTGCGCAGGATACCTTCCGAATTTTGTTTTCCGTTTTGATTAGTAATGGGCTTTTCTTTTTTTTAGACATTTTTCTCATCGCATTTAATGAACCGGCATTCGTTTCAAGTAGTGTTTTGATTATAAACGGACTAGCGAGCTTTTTACTGCTAATAACTTACCGGGTTTTAATTAAGTATTTTTTTCTATATATCAAGAATTTAAAACTTGATAAGAAAAGAGTGATGATATATGGCGCTGGCGAAGCCGGGGTAGCGACAAAGCGTACTTTCGATCATGACAATAAGGTTAACAAGAATATTATTGCTTTCGTTGACGACGATGAGCGGAAAATAGGCAAAACAATTGATGGAGTTAAAATTCTTGATGCAAAGAACTTAGTGCATCTAATCATAGAACATGAGTTAGATGAAATAATATTTGCTTCTTACTCTATTGCGCTTGAACGTAAAAACGAAATTGTGGATGTTTGTCTTGAAAATGACATTAAAGTACTTAATATTCCACCGCCTGATGTATGGTCCGGAGGTAAGTTACAGCCAGCACAAATACAAAAGCTCAATATTGAAGATCTCCTTGATAGAAAGTCGATACATATCGACATTGATGGGATTGGTAAGCAACTGCAGAATAAAAGAATTCTTATCACTGGTGCTGCCGGATCTATCGGTAGTGAAATTGTACGGCAATTGATCCAATTTGAAGTTGGCTTAATCATTATTAATGATCAATCAGAGACTGGTTTGCATGAACTTTATTTAGAATTAGAGGAAAACAACAAGCACCGTAATTTTCATGCTTTTATTGGTGATGTCCGTGATGAAAAACGTATGGACTATTTGTTTGCGACTTATAAGCCCCACTATGTATATCATGCAGCAGCTTATAAGCATGTTCCCTTAATGGAAGATAATCCTTGTGAGGCGATAAAAACAAACGTGCTAGGTACAAAGACAATTGCTGACAAGGCAGTCAAATATGGTGTCCATAAGTTTGTCATGATATCGACTGATAAGGCCGTCAATCCTACCAATGTAATGGGCGCTTCCAAGCGAATAGCAGAAATTTATGTTCAATCATTAAACAACTCGTTAAGTAAAGAGTCATTTTTATTTAGTAATGGATTGAGTTATATAAACGAATTAAATATAAAACCGCTTACTAAATTTATCACAACTAGATTTGGCAATGTCCTTGGATCAAATGGTTCTGTAATTCCTCGCTTTAAGCAGCAAATCGAAAAGGGCGGTCCTCTTACAGTTACTCATCCTGAAATCACCCGGTATTTTATGACGATACCTGAAGCTTGTAGGCTTGTTTTGGAGGCCGGCTGCATGGGAAAAGGCGGGGAAATTTTTCTTTTTGACATGGGTAAATCTGTTAGGATTGTAGAATTAGCTAAAAGAATGATTCGATTGGCTGGTTTAATACCTAACCAGGATATAAAAATAGAATATACTGGCTTACGTCCAGGGGAGAAGCTTTTTGAAGAATTACTTAATGATCAGGAAAATACTCTTCCAACCCATCACGACAAGATCATGATTGGTAAGGTCAGGGAGTATGATTTTGATGATATTGAGAGCCAGATCTATTCATTAATCGAATATGCAAAAAACAGCGATGACATGCAGGTTGTAAAAAGAATGAAAGGCCTTGTCCGTGAATATAAAAGCAACAATTCCATTTTTGAGGAATTGGATCGCAAAGGATAATTATTCTGAACTATTTGTAATGAATACACTTCCGAATAATGTCAAAGTCAATAAGAAACGAGCATTCGAAGTACATATGCAAAGTTCGTCTATTGGATATCTTACTAGATTTAAAGATCAACGCTTAGATCTCTTATTAAGATTTTTTGATTTTAATGCTAGAATAAAATTTCATAATTTGGCACGACACCAGGTATTTAGTACTTCACTCAATTGTGGAAATTTGTTTAATAAACTCAAATCTCAGGTCACGGGAATCTCGGGGGAGTCATTTGGTAATTACAGGTTCAATTTTAAACCGAGCCGTGACTTATTTCATTCATGAAAAAAAAATTTTTTTTACTAGCGGTTTTATTCCTGCTTTCTTCCATGTTTATCAGGTCTTACGCTCAGAATTTGCCTGTTGGAGCACCGGTTATTGAAGACTATTTTAGACGTATGCAATTGATCGGCAGAGTTGATTCATCGCTATCTTTTACACAACGACCATTAAATAAAGCTTTATTAGGAGTCTCGGATGTTTTTCACCCTGATTCTACAAATACGTTTTTTAGAGGAGGTAGTGTAAAGCCAGCGCTGTTTTCAAATGGCAAGGTCGAATTTAGACTTCTGCCTGTCACCTGGCAACAGCAGTTTAATTCTAATCATCCTTATGGATGGAATGATGGAGCCATGATTCCGGCCCGGGGATATCAGACTGCTATAAGTGCAGGTATGTACGTAAAAATTGGCCCTTTAACTATACAATTGCGTCCTGAATATATTTATGCAGCCAATTCAGACTTTGATAGTTTTGGGAAAGACAGGTCGGATACCGATTTGGGGTTCTATTATTATAACTATAATTCAATAGATGCACCAGAGCGGTTTGGGACTTCGGCATATCAGAAATTAATGTGGGGGCAAAGTAGTATACGATTAGATTTTGGACCTGCATCAATTGGTCTTTCCAATGAAAATCTCTGGTGGGGACCCGGAATTCGTAGTTCTTTAATGATGAGTAATAATGCTGCCGGTTTCAAGCATATTACTTTAAATACTTCTCGTCCTCTTCACACTTATATTGGCTCCTTTGAGGGACAGGTTATAGCCGGAAAACTTGAGGGGACAGGACGTTCACCTTTATTCAATCATTTTAATAGTGCGGGAGTTGACCTTCTCGTGAATAAAAGCGATGATTGGCGATACTTATCTGCGCTTAATATTTCTTACCAGCCAAAATGGGTGAGCGGATTTTTTCTTGGATTTACCCGATCTTTTATGACTTATCGAAAGACATTAAATTCATTGTCAGATTACTTCCCTCTATTCATTCCTTTTCAAAAAGTTAAAATTAATACAGGCGATGGGGAAAGTACTGATAGAGATCAACGCACATCGTTTTATACACGTTGGTTGTTTCAAAAGGCGCGCGCTGAAGTTTACTTTGAATACGGTATTAACGATAATTCATTTAATTTGCGAGATTTCGTTGGATCACCACAACATTCGAGAGCTTATATTTTCGGAATTAGTAAAATGGTGCCCTTAGAACGACCCGATCAGTTTGTCAGTTTTAACGCGGAATTAACCCAAACCTCGCAAACTATAGATTATATTACACGAGATGCAAGAAGTTTTTATTACCATAATCCAATCTTTCAGGGATATACCAATCAAGGTGAAGTTTTGGGGGCAGGAGTTGGTGCTGGTGGTAATTTGCAAAGTCTAGATGTAAGTTGGATTAATGGATTAAAGAAAATTGGACTTACCCTTGAGCGTTATGAACACAATATGGATCTTGCACAAGAAGCGGGCTTTATTTCACTTAACGGCTTCAGCCGCCGATGGGTGGATTTCGCGCTGGCTGCCAACGGTACCTGGAACTACAAAAACTTATTGTTCAATGCAAAGTTACAAGGTATAAAGTCCCTCAATTACCAGTGGGTTTTAAAAGATTACGAGCCGGGTAAGTACTACGTGCCTAATAATGACGTATTGAATTTTCACGGGGAATTAGGTGTTACTTATCGGTTTTAATGAGAGAGATGAAATTATCTTACTGTACTAACATGAAAGCTCTGCATATTATTAGAAGGTTATTGCTCATCATTTGCCTTCTAGGATTTCTCGGATGCAAAAAGACCGTTAAAAGTGAAGTTGTCGTTTATACCAATGATTTCGAAAGCAACAATCTCGAAGACATTTATAACGGCCATATTGAGGCTTTTAATGGCGGTCACATACTAGGGCGTTATAATAACGAGGAATTCCAGCTCGTATTAAATAATTTACCAGAGCACAGTTTAGTAGAAGTTTCTTTTGATTTAAACATCCACGATTCCTGGGATGGGAACACGACATTGTACTCCAATATTGGTGGGCCGGATATCTGGAAATTGAATATTGATAAAAATAATTATATCACAACAACATTTTCAAACGGTTATTGCGGTGTCGGCGTATTCTGTGAGCCTCAATCTTATCCAGCTAACTACTTAAGCAGTAATAATAATCCAAAAGCAGGGGCTTCGAGGATTGACCTGCCTGGCGTTTGCCATGATGCTGGTATTGTCGGGGGAACCACACAATATAGGATTTCAAAGACCGTAAGACATTCTGGAAATACCCTTACAATCCAGGGAATTGATCAATTGATTCAGGAGAATACGGAAGATAAAAAATGTGATGAAAGCTGGTCTATCGACAACATCACCGTTAAAGCGATAAACTTATGAGGATAGTAAAGACAGTAATTTGTTGTCTGTTATGTACGGCATTGGGCATGAAGGCCGGAGCACAGTCTTTGCCTGTCGGATCTGCCGGGCTGGAAGACTACTATCGTCGTGCACAGCTGTTAGGGAAACTTGATTCAAATATTTCTTTTACCGTACGACCATTAACAAGAGCAGCACTGAAAGTTGTAGATGTGCAGTATCCCATTGCTTCGGAACTCAGATATAACCTGTTGAATACAGAATCCAGCTTTAGATCTCAGGATGGGAAGATCACAGGGGTTTTTATGCCGCTGAGCATGCAGACACAGTTTAATTCACATCATCCGTATGGATGGAACGATGGTGCTATGATTCCCGCTAAGGGATTTCAGACTGTCCTGAGTGGCGGTGTGTATGCTGAATATGGACCCTTAAGCATCCAATTGAAACCTGAAATTGCTATTGCTGCTAACCCTGACTTCGATACATTTGATAAAGATCACTATGATGTTGTAGTAGCACGTTACTATGATTTTTACAATAATATTGACCTTCCTGCACGTTTTGGTAGTCAGGAATATTCACGGATTTATTGGGGTCAGAGTAGTATCCGGTTAAACTATAAAGCTTTATCCTTTGGATTGTCTACAGAGAATCTCTGGTGGGGTCCTGGTATGCGCAATTCTTTGTTGATGAGCAATACTGCGCCAGGATTTAAACATTTAACTTTAAACACAGTAAAGCCGATCAAAACCGCGATCGGATCATTTGAAGGCCAGATCATAGCTGGCCGGTTAGAAGGTTCCGGATTCGGCCCCCTTGAACCGGACCGCACTTATTTCTATAGTAATCTTTACCTGCCAAAGAATGACGATTGGAGGTACTTGAGTGGTATTGTCCTTACTTACCAACCGAAATGGGTTCCTGGCCTATTTCTAGGGCTTACACAAAGTGCCCAGAGCTATAGCAAAGACTTGAATGGATTCTCCGATTATTTACCCTTCTTTTCCCCTGTTAAGAAAATTACTGCTGACGAGCCTATTAACAAGCGTGATGAAAGAAATTCTGTGTTCATGCGCTGGTTATGGCGGGAGGAGCAGGCCGAAGTTTACTTTGAATTCGGTCATAACAATTATTCCGGAGATTTTCGCGATGCTTTATTATCGCCTAACACCTCCAGGGCCTATATCTTCGGTCTGAGAAAGATTCTTCCCTTCAATAAGAGTAAATCTGAAAACTTAATGATCGGCGTAGAAGTGACGCAGATGGCAGAAACAGCTGTTGATAAAGTCTTATCTGCATCTGGATGGTACACAAGTCCTGGTGTAAGGCATGGATATACAAACAGGGGTGAGGTTTTAGGTGCGGGTATTGGTCCGGGCGGTAATCTGCAATCCCTGGATGTGAGTTGGGTAAAAGGAATCAAGCGTTTGGGCATACAGTTGGAAAGATACATTCATAATGATGATTTCTACTACTATGCTTTTCAGGACAGCCAGGATTTCCGCCGGCATTGGACAGACTTAAGCATTGGCGCAAGTGGAGAATGGAATTACAAGAACCTGATCTTTAATGCGAAAATGCAGTACATCAAATCGCTTAATTACCAATGGTACCTGATTCAGCAACCTGGTGAAAGCTATATGGTGAATGGACGGGATGCCAATAATTTACACATCCAGGCAGGGGTAACTTACAGATTCTAGTTGATCTAATCTTCTTTCTTCCGCATCACCAATAAATAGAGTACGGCTGCGAATCCAGAGATCAGAATCCCAGTCAATATTCCCGATGAATACTTTAATTTATTTTTCTTTAAAGGGGTTTCAGGACTATCTATGACCTGAAAGGTTGGGGTTTCCTGCATCAGCATCGTCCGGCTAACCTCAAGATTCTTAATGATCTCGGAATAGATTGTCTGCAATACACGCTTATCTCTTTCCTGCAGCTCTGCATTTACGCCAGCTGTGGTATAAGCTGGGTTTAGATCAAGCATAACGTCGTTGGCAGCAGACGCCGCATAAGTCTTCTTGTTCAGGATCCTTCCAATACTATCAGCTCTGGTTTGTAAACGATCAACATTCGTTCTGAGTTTCTTTGTTTTAGTCGCAATGTAAAAGTCACTCGCTTCATCGATCAATCTGTTGCAAAATAACGCTGCGAGTTTTTCATCCTTCATTGTTGCATTCAAAGCAAAAAAACTAAGCTTTTTATCCGGCTTGTTTACCGAAACGTCTTTTTCTCCAATGCGGGTGATCATGTCCTGCAACAAACTGTCCTGTAAGCGGGAATAGTTTTTAGTGTCAGTGGGAAAGTTAATTGGGCCTTTTGCTTCTTCCAGCTTTTCCCACTTCAGCTTTAATTTATTGGTTTCGGCATACCGGTCAGCAAGTGTATAATTTGGATTTTTGTCAAAGGGACTCAATAAAGTCTGTTTGAGCATTTTGGAACTCACCAGCAATTGTAGCACGTTATCTCCTGCCAGCACGCCACTGCTCCCGCCGCCCGCTAATCCACCGATGTCAAAACCCATCTGGCTCGCCAGGCCGGACAATAATGAGCCGCCTCCTTTGCTGTCTTCTACAATGAAGGTAAGCTTCGCTGTATAAGTGACCGGCCATTTCCATGCTGCCAATGCGCCAAAAAGAGCGCCCAGGAGACATATCGCTACAATCTTAACCTTGTGTCTCCATAAATAATTAACGTCTTTTAATCGCGTTAAAACGGCTTGTTTAAAAGAGAAATTCTCTTCAGGCTCATTAGGGTCGTATTTTGTATTTTCAGACACAGACATAGTTTATTTAACAAGAATTGCGATGAGGGTAACTAAGGCACCAATAGCGGAGGTAATCGCTGATATTTCTCCAACACCCAACTTCAGTTTAAACGTTTTTTCCGGTACAATGATCCTGCTACCTGGTTTGATGGTAGGGTAATTTCTGAAGAAGAGGAAATGCTTCACGGGTTGGTTTGTGCCGTTGGCATATTGCACATATGCTCCCCTCATCCGGGCATTTTCCTTAACGCCTCCGGCGGCATTTGTGTAATACGTGAAGTTACGACTCACGTAGTTTAGAAGTTGCGGATTGTTTACTGCACCTGCCACTTCGACAAATGGCGTTTCTCTTGGTACGTAGACACTATCACCAGCCATAAAGATCATACTGCTCTTCGCTTGTCGTCTATCCTGACCAGTAAGATCGATGTCAACACGGACCCCTTTTCTGAAAATTCTGGCGTTGGCAAGAGAGCCAATAGGCGTTACCCCACCTGCACGGATAATAAATTCGTTACCTGTCTCATCTCTCCTCTGAACCGGATAATCACCTGGAAAAAGCACTTCTCCGCGAACCTTAACCGATCCCAGTGTTCTGTAATTGACCAGTCTGGGAACATACAAATAATCAAGAGGTTCTAGAGGCAAATCTCCTGAAGCAGACGATAGCGCTGAATCAAGATTTACGGTAATCACAGTAAGTAGTTGATTGGATATCTGGTCTGAGGTGTTTTTAACCAGCCTCGAAATCTCCAGCCTATGGCTCGCTGCATCATTTGTAAACCCTCCGGCCATAGCCACAGCGTCTGCCACAGTCATGCCTTTACGGTAAGTGAAATTCCCTGGCATGCGGACAAATCCACCCATGGTGATGGAAGATTCATCCTTTAGTTCTTGTACAGAAAATATCATTACCGAATCTTCTCTAACAAGCGCGATGTCTGTGCTGGCACCAGACATGACTTTACTCAGATCGAATGGGATCATGAGTTTATCCAGGTTTGGCGAAATCCTTTTGATATAACCCTGATTCAGGGACGCATCATCACGGAGGCCATCAGCCTTTGCAATTAACGATTTTAATGTTGTAGTTGAGCTGAGCTCAAAAGTGCCGGGTCTGTAAACTGCTCCTTCAATCACAACGCGGTTAGCAAACCGGGTTAACACCGCTCCAAAGTAAACTGAATCAGCATTGTGCAGCACAAACCGATCGAACAAATCTGATGGGATATCTTTTACACTTCTTTCTTTGCTGGTAATCTGCGTTACTTTTGCAATATCGCGGTAGGCCTGATCACTAAAGCCACCTGTATATCTGATCAGATCTGCCAGGGTCTCTGCATCTTTTAATTCATACAGACCAGGTCTTTTTACCTGCCCGTCTATAGCTACACGCTTACTGTATACAGGTATGCGGATTACATCCTGATCCTGCAGACTCACATTGCCATCGAGAATACCGCGTTGTAAAAATGAATAGAAATCGACACTTTTAATCACGCGGTTTCCCCTGATTACTTCAATGTTTCTTAACGAACCTCCTGCAGAGGGGCCGCCACTCAGGTATAAAGCGTTGAAAAGTGTAGATAATGATGATATGGTATAAGTTCCCGGCTGCATTGCCTCGCCAATTACAGTTACACGGATACTGCGTACTGATCCCAGATTCACCGTGAGCTTAGTTTGTCCACTTGCCAGGGCAGGGTAGACTTTTTGCATTTTCTGTTTAATCAGACTAGTCGCCTGTTCTATAGTATAACCATTCAGGTAAACCAGTCCGGCGTTTGGTATCTTCAGATTTCCATCAGGACTGATCTTCGCGGTTAAATTCGTCTCATTGAGTCCATTCAGCAAGACCACAACTTCGTCATCAGGACCTAATACGTATCCCTTGGGCGTAGCTAGTCGAAGATTCGGTTCAAATTTTAAATTAGGATTGCTGAAAAAATCGGAACCAT
>Ga0247815_10000779_pt1 | contig 24714 bp, 38 predicted proteins | sample UWRJL194509B1_FD_181014 | JGI IMG/M metagenome (GOLD analysis project Ga0247815, IMG submission 181014) | Plant litter microbial communities from Arlington Agricultural Research Station in Wisconsin, United States - UWRJ-L194-509B-1 | ecosystem: Environmental > Terrestrial > Plant litter >...
CTCAAGGTGCGACGAATGAGATCTAAGTGATGAAAGTCCAAGGCAAACAGGCATGAAGCAGCGGATGGATACCCAAACAACTTACAGGGCGAGTCGCAGTAAGAAATACAAGTTTCGGACAAGAGACAGTGGGTTGGATTTGATTTGATGAGCTGCGCTTCTTAACGCGCGTGCGGTTCGTTGACCCCGAGAGTGCTGCCTTCATGGCTTATCGCGTAGATTGAGATATCGTCGTCTGGATGATGGTCGTCCATCTTGGGAAGCAGCATTGGGGTTGCATGCATGTTCGACTGGTCGATGATGATACCTCCATGAGGAGCGAGGACGGGGGACTCGTCGAAATCTGCGCCAAGGTCCTTCTCCTTCTCCCTCGCCTTGAGGAATGCAGATGCCTGTGCCGGGGTGAGAGTCGCATCGCTGTCCCAAGCAGACGCCGGGGACAGATACGAGTTACGCGCCTGCGACATGGACAGTTCTGCGGGACCCGGGGACGGCGGCCCCATGCGGCGGTACGGATCTTCGAGGTCGAACATAGCGTTTGGACTAGGGGGCGGGAGGTCGAGTTGATTGAGTTTCTCGTTTGCCGGCGCCTCCTTTAGCACGCGGTTGCGACGGCGGCGGTAGAAGAGGAGGATGGAGGTCGTGCCAGCGAGAACGAGGAGGACGAGAGCGGCAGAGGCGATGTAAAGAACTGTGCAGAGCGTCGATGACTGGGTGACCGTCGCAGTCGAAGTCGAAGCCTCATCAGTAGTCGCACTAGTAGCCGTAGTAGTCGGCTCGCTAATCGGCGAGGTGGCCAAAGAGTCGGAGGCGATGGGACCGGACATGGTGTTCGAAATAACCATCCGGACACTCGTCTCAGAGGACGACTGGGCGAGCACCAGACCGAAAAGCGGCAATGTTACGAGAAGACTGTGAATGACCCTCTTCAGGGCGGATGCTGATGTGAGCATTGTGTGCGTGTGTGAACGAAAGAGCGAAGTGGACACCAAAGGGACGGCGCAACAGGGAGACAGGCCAGAAGGTATTTGAGAAGCGAAAGGGCCTGAAGCCAAGCACCAGGCGGTGTCGCGTCGTGGGAACCCCCGACAGACAAGCGGGGCAAAGGTGGGTCAGATCGTCAGGTCCACGGCATAGAAGAGGAATGGTCACAGCCTAGACAAGTCGAAACATGGACGGTGTGGTAAGGCGTGATCTCTCCAAACATCGATCAGAGCACGTTGGAGCGATAATCCAGTACTGTAGCAACAAGACTCTTCAGATTGCATTGTCGCCATGGTGTGAACACTAGCTGGTGCAGCGAACAAGAGGCCAAGTCCGTCGACGGAAATTTCCATGATCGGCGCCCCTCTCCTTCGTGCCACTTGAGTCCTCCTCGTGACCGCTCGCAATACTCGCCCGCCATGCATTTGATGTACACTCTGAATGAGAGCGGCGAGCGCGTTTATACTCTCAAAGTGCGCATGAAGTTTTCTGCGCCATGCCAATCTGTATTCACCCCTGTGTGTGTCCTGTAGAAAGCGACCGGCGACGGCCAAATTACAAAGTCTGCGCACCCTGGTACGCTCAGCCCAGTGGATCTGTATTTGCATGCTGATGCTTGTTTCATAGCTCGCTTCTCGCCCGACGACAAGTACTCGCGGCACCGTGTCACGATCAAAAAACGCCATGGCGTGCTCTTGACCCAGCTTCCAGCCAGACCTGTCTAATGGCTATTGATCTGGTTGAACTGGAGTCCGCAACTGGATCACAAGGCGTGCTTCTGGAAGCGTATGTGGACCAGACTGGATCAAGCTCTCGGAAGGGCTCGGGGAGCGCGACCAGCCGCCAAGGAGCCGTCGATTCGCCCCAAAATGAAGCCGCAGAAAGTGGTAGTAGCGTTCGAGGATGTGATGCGGTGTATTATATTTCAATTCAACCATTTGCTGCTACAAACTGCGACGTCAATTATTGTGTCAAGTGCGCAACTTGTATTGAACAATAAGCTAATCTGACCACTGGTATTCAGTATAGGGAGTTGTTGGACTTCAGCTCGCGATTTGTGTCTCGACGAAAGTGTGGCACCAGGATTGTCGGAGTTTGACATGCCGTTGCGCTCGCTTAACTTACCACTTTACCGATCACCATTCCTACTCGTTGGCTCGCTTCCAGCTGGGCGACAGTCCTCTCTGAATTTGCCTGCGCACACAGCTCGGAGCCACTCCCCACTTCGGCCAAGCGGAGGACCGAACTGAGACCTAAGCTCAGTCCGCGCAGGGACTGCATCCGCCTCGTGCCCTTTTGCCCACTAACAATCGCTCGGCCACACTCTTCCTTTGAGTCTGTCCTCTTACCGCCACGATGATATACGACGAGCCCACCATTCAGAGTCTCTTGCGAGACATCCAGAACATACCACCAGGCGAGCTGCAGCCACTGCTCCTCAAGCTAATGGCCCAGCCACTGGCATTCGAGTTCGCGATCGCCGGTGAGCACTATCTGACCCTTATGACACGTTCTCTCATATAATCCCTTTGTAATCCCTTTCAGCGTCGCCTGTTGCCGCCGAATGCCTGCGCCAGGCATTCTACCTCGAGCCAAATGCGATCCCCACGAACTCCAGCGGATTCTATTCAAAGACATTTACCCGCGCCGCCACTGCTCCATTGTTGCCTCAGGTCACCGCCTTGCTCAGTCGTGACGATGCTTTCAACCTAGCGCAGCGCCACCGACAGATCTCAGCATGCTTTGACGCGCTTTCAGAGCTCAGAGACGCGTCGTTCGTTGCTGGGGTGGGTTCGCAACAGAATCGAGCTCGTAGTGGCAGCACGGCGCCGCCGCCGCCCGATCCTACGGTAAGCAGTTGCACGTGAGCCCAACTTTCCCACGTCTGACCCTTAGATTATTGTGTCACTTCAAACAGCGTGGAGCAAACACAGCGAGGCGCCGCATGACGTTCACCACCGAAGAGTCGTCTCCTCTAACCGAATCTTCGCCTGAGGGCTTCGAGCAAGATGAGGAAGACAACTTTTTCCAAACTCGTCAGAAACAAGGGAACAAGAAACGAGCTCAGAAGGCGGCAGTTGTCACCGCTAGGCTCGCTCTCGATGCTCGGCCGTTCAACGTTCTCGGCATTCAAGTGCCACTCGACGCTGCGGATGCCCAAGCGGCTGCGTGGCAAGTACGCGACTTCTTGGAAAACAACATCGAGGTGGGTGCGGATAGCGGCTACCTAGTTCCGAACACTGAGCAGCATATAGGTTGTTTTCAACATGTTGCAACGCTCGACTTGTGTCGAATCCCTCAAGGCGGCATTGCTCGCAACATCATCGGCGTCTTCAGTCCCCGCTCAGACCGCAGCCGTAGCCAAACCTACCGCGCACTCCGAGCCCAAGCCCAAGCTTCCAAAGATCGCGACCCAGCCCTCCGAAGCCCCCGCACAGTCTGTCAAGGGGGCGTTGTCGCTCGAACACATCAAGGAATTCGGCCCATGGGGCATACATCTCTCCTCTCGTGCGGAGCGTGACCTACGCCAGGCGAGAAACGGCGACCAGCACACATTCAAGATCATCCTCAAGAAGATCAAGCAGCTGAGCGATGGCCACTTCAGCGACGACAACCAGAAGAAGTTGACGGGCAGGGAGGTCCCGATCCCGATTTACGAGGCGAAGATGAGCCGAGACAGCCGGCTGGTGGTAAGCTCGTGAGACCGTGCACCCTTTCTTGACCTCACCAATCTCACAGTACCGTGTCGATTGCGTGGCGGACTACGGCAGCGAAGTCGAGCGGCAGAGTACGTCCTGCTGTCCTACCCCGGTCTTCGTTGCTGACTGCTACCCCAACAGTTCTCGTCGTCTATGGCGTTTATACACACAATCAACTCGAGCGAGGTCAATTTTGGACTTCCGTGGGCCTGCAAATCAGTCGTCGCGGCCGCGAGTACCGCAAACGCTGCAGCACGCGTGGAGATCCCGTTGACTACAAAGGCGATAAAGTTTTCCATCCGCAATCATTCCCGGCTATGATTGATGTTGGTCAAGAGGATGCATCCGATCTGAGCGGTCTGTCCATTCCTCAACACGACCTAGGCGAGCTGCACGAGCTGCTAGTCTTGGAGAAGTTTACGCCGCTGTCACGGGCACTTCTCAACAGTCAGTCTACTAGTACGCCGTTGAGACTTTCAAACTGATTGAAACTGTACAGGCATGTTCGTCAACATCGATGTCACGCATCCCTTCAACCCCAGGTACGCTCGGAGGTCGACGCTCCATTGGCTTTGCGGCTGACATGCAGCATCGCAGTCCTTTCGAGAAGAAGATCATAGAGCATCCAGCGAGCTGCTATGTGATCGGACGCAGCGGCACGGGAAAGGTTCGTTCTCGTTGTATGGTTGGAACGCAGAGTACTGATTCTCGTGACAGACGACAACGTTACTATTCCGTCTCCTCGCTCGCGAGCATGTTTACAGGGCATTGAATGACCGCGAGCCAGGCTCAATCCGCCGCCCACGCCAGCTGTTCGTCACCCAATCCCGCGTTCTCGCCGGCAAAGTCGAAGAATACTACCGCAAGCTCCACGAGTCGATGGACATATCCGATTGGACACTCGAGATGCTGAAGACGCCATCCAGCGCTGTCGACGCGCAAGGTATCCACGCCCGCCATGCCAAACGAGTTGAGGACCTGCTGCACGACGACGACGAGCGGAACTATCGCGCGGATCTGCCGAAAAAATTCAGCGAGCTGAAAGACGAACACTTCCCGCTGTTCCTGACGATGGAGAAGCTGTGTGAGATGATCGAGGCGGATGTGGAGTTGGCGGCACCGATGGCCGTTGAAGAACCACCGGCCTCTCCGGTCGCACGCAAGGGTACCAAGCAAGCGATAGGAAAGACAAGCTGGGTGGCCGGGAGGAAGCTCATGACATACAAGACGTGGCTGACCGAGTATTGGCCTCACTTTGCGGAATATCTCACGAAAGGCCTTGGTGAGTCTGTTTGTGCCAAGTTTGCAATATACTATACTCATGACGAATGCAGACGCAGCACTCGTCTACTCCGAGATCATGGGTACGCTCCTGTGCATTGCGCTATCTGAGCTCACTCATATTATTAGGCGTCATCAAGGGCTCCGAGGAGTCGCTCCAGCACGCCGAGCGCCACCTCAGTCTTGCGACGTACGAGAACTTTAGCGTTCGTCGGCAGTCGACATTTGCTCACCAGCGGTTTGTTACCTGCATCATTTGATAACGAGGAACTCATTTTCTATCTCTCCGTTATATAGGAAGAGAATCTACGACATCTTCACGGCGTTCCAACGCGAGAAAGTCGCAAATGGCCACGTTGACGCTGCCGATCGGTGCGGTTGTTGTTTCTCTTATGGCAATCGCTGACTGCGAGCAGCACGCACGCTATTCTCACCCGTCTTCAAGCGAATATCCGCGTCATTGGACAACCGATCGATTTCCTCTACGTGGATGAAGCACAGGACAATCTGCTCATCGATGCGCTGAGTACGCCTCGAACCGCCAGCTCTGAACTCCACTCATTGTCAACTCCTAGTGCTCCGCTTTATCTGCTGCAACCCCGACGGCCTGTTCTGGGCCGGGGACACCGCGCAGACAATCTCCGTCGGAAGCTCTTTCAGATTTAATGACCTCAGGGCATTCATCCACCGCGTCGACAAGAAGCGAGTTGCAGAAGATGCGTCAGCGATCATCGCTCACGAACCGCCGGAACTATTCGAACTCGTCGTCAACTATCGGTCGCATGGTGGCATCGTCAGCTGCGCACATTCCATCATTGGTCTCATCACCAACTTCTGGCCTGACTCGATCGACAACTTGGCAGAGGAGCGCGGCGTAGTCGACGGCGGCAAGCCTGTCTTTTTCACCGGCTGGGAGGAAGGTAACGCACGATACGACCAGTTTCTTTTCGGTAGCAACGACAACCAGATCGAGTTCGGCGCCCGACAGTGTATCATCGTTCGCGACGAAGAGAGCAAGCAGCGGTTGCGCGAAGAGCTTGGACGCGAGATCGGCGTCATATTCACTGTGCTCGAGGCGAAAGGGCTCGAGTTCGACGACGTCCTCGTCTTCAACTTCTTCAACGACTCGACGGTGTCGGAACAGCAGTGGCGCGTAGTACTCAATGCTATCCCAGAAGAAACGAATGGACGAGGCAGCATTCACGCCCCAACGTTCGACTCGATTCGGCATGCTGGCGTCTGCGCCGACCTCAAATCACTCTATGTTGCCATCACGCGCGCTCGCAAGAACATGTGGATCGTCGACAGATCGGACAAGGGCGAGCCGATGCGGGTAAATGGCATTTACTTGGACTGTGTGTTAAGCTAATGCATGGACCTGGCAGATGGTCTGGTCTGCCAACAACCAGATCCAGAATTGCACTCCAGACACCGAGGTTCCACACATCGCCGTCGGATCCTCTCAGGGCGAATGGGCTAGTCAAGCTCGCATGCTCTTCCGGCATGGTCGATTTTCTCAAGCAGCGCACTGTTTCGAGCGGGGTGAACAACCGCACCACGCGGCCGTTGCCACTGCATACCACTTGCGCAAGATCGCCGACGAGAAACCTTTGTCACAGACCAAGAAACTCCAGGAAGGGCGTGCTATCGCATACCTTGCGGCAGGCGACGCATTCGAGGCAGCAGCGTTGCCCGAGGATTGGGGCTTCAACGCACGAGAACGGCAAGGATACTTCCGCATCGCGGGAGATTGTCTGCAACAGGTTGGAAAGGAACAGTACCGACGCGCAGCGCTGGTGAGTTTGACCAACTTGCAGATCAGGATTGAACTCACTGTGTGGTAGTGCTTCGAGCGGGGACATGAGTTCATGACCGCCGCCAAACTTTACCGTGAGATCATCGATTTCCGCGAGGCCGTGCGAATAATTCGCGGCCACAACCTCGAGGAGGAGTACGAAGATGCAAGAGCCATCATCCGCGCAGCCAAACTCTACTACTTCAAGAACGCAAAAATCGAGTGAGCTGCGTATCTTGCACGTACACACCATATCACTGACCGCTTTGCAGGGAAGGATGTCAGCTTTTTGATGATCCTGAGGAGGCGCTGGAATATCTGGACGATCGCGGCCTGGATGTTGCCCAAACTGAAGTACTCGGGCACATGCAACGATGGGAGGAAGCTGGCGAGCTTCATCTGCAGGAGGGTCGCACTTTGATGGCAGCAGACGCATTTCTCGAGGCCAAGACACCTGGGGCGAATCTTCGCGCACGAGATGTCGTTGTAAACGCCCTCTCAGAGCAGATCACATTTGGGAGAATCCCAACTCTTGTCGATCCTGGCATACAGCACATTCGCCGACTGCTCGACCAGCTGAAGGTGTTAGGGCTTGCCGATGACATTGCCGACGAGGTCAGTGTTGCATTCTAGATCGATTTGGTGCGCTAATTAAGTCTATAGGTCAACTTCTTCGATATCATCGTGAGGAGAGATGTTCAGCGGCTGGAGGAGCTGATTGCTGCTAAAACCACCGCCGACGAGATGCAACGCGATTTTGCAGGAGACAACGAAGACGGCAAGCGGCTCCTTGCTCTATTCCTCTTTTTCAATGTCTTCTCGTGGAAAAAACCACCTCCTACGCCACTTTCGACTCAGCAGATTTTCGTCAGGTTAGCAAGCTTTTTAAAGTAATATGTGTCTTCTCACAACTTGCAGGCTGCAACTGACTCTCAGTCTGATTCGGCTACTACGTGCTCACCTTGGGGACAGAGGTTCCGTCACCAATCCGGTCATCCAGAAGCTTTTTGGCTTCCGCGAGTACGCTGAGAGGCAGTACCTTGTTCTGACTGGAACCTACCTCTATCGCGCGATCTGCAACCAACCCAAAACGCCACAAACGCGCCTGGAAGAGGGTATTCTCATTCAAGCCGACATTTTGCAGGACCTCTATCGTAGGCAGCTTCGGGCTGAGATTAAAATGCAGGTCACAGACATGGCTACCGTCTGGAGCGACCGAGGTCAGGTGGACGTACCCTGCCTTCAGTACCTCTTCTTTGGTTGTAACAACGATCGATGCCCTCGGAGTCACATCTCCGAGACTGACTGCACGGCTGATGCGTACATAAATCGGTAAGGCGCTTCAAACTCAATCGATCGTTACAGTTGAGCTTGCTAACAATATTGCAGAGTCAAGGCGCACTTATTGCCACTCGCCATCCTATCCACAGTGGACGGACTGCTTGAGCGCTCCGATGTCGTGAAACGCGAGCGGCAAGTAGATGCTTACAGCATGGAAGGATACTGATACACCCATAGTACATGGTCCGCCCGTCTATACGAGACCCTCCGGCCTGTGACAAGCAAGCTTGGCACGCCATCAATGCTCGATGTTCACGAGCTGGCCCATTCAAGTGCCCAGTCCTGGATCAGACCTCAACTCTACAGTCTCAAACCAGACCACGGGTGGTGTCTCACAACGGCTGCCCGCTGCGCATACTTGTCTTGCAACTACAACCCTGATGCTCGTGAGGTTGGGGGTATTCTTGCCAACGCGCCACTGCTCAAGCCTGGCCAAGCAATACGAATGGGCGAGGACACCGCTAGCTCCCCGGCACTCACCTATCTCTTCAATACGATCCAGGCATCAACGAGAGAGCGTCGGTGCTTCCTCCAAGGAGCTGAGTTCCTGAAGTGCGTTGCGCTGGCATGATATTCCCGCTCCACGTTGGGCTTAACCCGAAGCACAACAGTTGGATTCTTGAGCGAGGGGAACTCTTTGAAGTGGTTCTGTTTGCAGACTTGTTCGAGGAGCTTGTCACCAACATATTCATGGCTCGCTCTAAAGATGGCGGATCGGTCTTTATTCCAAAGAGTTGGTGTCTCGCGGCATTGCGGAAGAAACCTTCGACGCGGGTCTACTCGCTCGATCACGTGCGGATATTGATCAACGTTGGCAAAGAATACCTGCTTCAGCTTCTTGACTCGTGGCGCGGAGGTCAGATACATGGTTCCAGCTTTTATCTGACTGACGATTTCTGCAGGCCTCTACTTTCAGGACCACAAGCGACTTGTTCGGGACGACGCTCTACCTCCACTCGTACGTGCCGTGCTCATCAATAGAATGTTAGTCAATGCTTGTTTTGGTGAGAGTATCATTTTGCTGACCGAATCACCAGGTGCAACGCATTGTGTATTAGTGAGCCTTCAGTCTGTCATATTTGCCAACCTATTGCTGACAGATTTCAGTCGGCTGCAACATCTCACTCCCGGTCATCCAAACGCAAGTATATACGGCAATCAAGGTCATCCAACGGCAACATTTCGGAGCTGGCGCCGGTCGTGTGCTGTATGAGCGGTGAGAATCCCGTGCCCGTCAACTTGATTTTGGGCTGATGAACTTCCACTTTGCGTGCTCAGCTATCAGCAGGCGAAGGAATGGTCCGATCTCAGGGCGGTTACCCAGAGTGCTCTGTCGGACTCCAAGACCGACTGCATGATCCAGTGCGCTCGCCATAGGTTTGGCGTGGTTCCACCAACAAGGAGGCAGAAAAGCGTCTTTTTCGTCTACTTCAAAACCTACGACGAGCTCATTGATAAGCTCAACGGCCTGTACAATGACCAAGATGTGCCAGTGACGGCGAGGAAATCGGCAGCGGCTTTCGAGGCAGTACCAGTTGGGCTCGAAGAGAATATCATCGAGCCAGCACTGACTGCCGCGGTTGGATTGACATCAGCTCGGACATCCGCGGCCACAGAATCTGTCCCTGAGGCTCAGCCGCGGGGACCGACGGAGGTGAGTCGTGAACCTGCATATCTCTATTGTGTGGTAAGCTTATTTGCACCAACAGCATCGCGCAGATACAGAAGACGCATCTACTAAAGTAGATAAACCGGACGTGGAGGAGGATCCCGTAGATGAACCCCCGGATGCTGCGCGAGACGGTCCTGAGCATCAGGCCAAAGCACAAGTCATTCAGAGGTGGTTCCGCCGTCAGCGCAAGAGCCGGCGTACGCAGGATATGTCTAGCGGTGTGCGCTCATATCACATTGCATTCCGCGAGGCGTCGGCAGCACATGCTGTGGGCACCGGATTTTATCGTAAACTTATGTTCGGGCCATTGCCACATCTTATGCTGGCGCTGCAGCGTGCGGAGACAAAGGTCGGTTCGCCAAAGAGAATCGTAGCTACAACCAGCAATTTAACTTACGCCGCTCTTTGCCTTCAGATAACAACTGTGCGCCGAGAGTTGAATAAACAGTTGCTGTCCGGGGATCAAGAGCTGGAAACACTCGACATTCAGCTCACTTCGACGAGGTATGTCGCCTTCGAGCATTCCCGTAGTGGGATACTCAGAGAAACTTACTCGATTTTTAGCAAAGCGGTTAAAGCGCTCAAATCCCTCCGGGACAAACTCAAGCCCGGGGCCACTGTGCATATTGCACGGGATGTGCATCAACTTCAAATGCTTGTCCTTGAGTGCGAGGCACAGCTTCATGGCTTGCCTGGAAGCATTCCCCGGTTTGACCTGCGCGATATCGCAGACGAGGTGTACATGGCAAGGCGCGGCATCGTAGATCGTCCACAACCACCTCGCCAACGTGCTATCGAGCCTTCAACCCTCAGTGCTGCTAACGACGACGACGGCTACCTCGACGATGCCGACCGGTACGAGGACGATTATCAGTACGAAGACTCGTGAATACCTGTTATTTCCCTTTACGTGGTAACTGTGATCGCCCCAATGTTCAGGCTGATAACACGACATGCACAACGACTTCGCCTTCTCCCATATATACACTCTTCATCTGTACAGAATATTCTCTTATATCTTGATTTCTATGCCTCGCGTGCTGGTGAACGTTTGGTGCTGGATGTCACTGGATGTCGGAGTTTGACGCACACTTGCACCCTCTTTAAGTGTACTGTACTCGCAGTTATTCCTTCCATTTCATTGAAGCTTGGTGATCTCATAAACTCCCATTATCAGATTTACCGTGACGCGAATCGCACCACAAGTCGATCGAACGGAGCATTGAACTGAGGTGTGAGCGCTGTTCAGGCAGGGTTTGTGCTTCTGTCAGCCCCACGTCCTCGTGCTCTTCTTGCCCACATATAGTATTGCGGCAGCATCCGGTCCTCGTAACCGGCCTGCTCTCTTACCATCATCATGAAGTACGACAAACCTGGGATTCAGCAGCTCCTACGAAACATCCGGAGTGTGCCAGCTACAGAGCTACAGTCGCTGCTCCTCAAGCTGATGTCACATCCATTTGCATTCGAGTTCGCAGTCGCTGGTGGGCAATGGCTGGGCTACCTCTGTTGCCACCTCTCTCACGTTTCTCGTCATATATCTCCATAGCCTCGCCAATTGCCGCCGATCACATGCGGAAAGCTTTTACGCTCGAGACAAGCACGATTCTCTCGAACTCAAGCGAATTCTATCTCAGCGGACTTGCACGCATTGTGGTTGCTCCATCATCACCTCAAGTCGCCTCTTCGCTCAACCGGGAGGACTCGTTCAGCCTTGCCATCGGCCATCGGCGCATCTCCGCATGTATCGACGCACTTGTAGAGCTCCGAAACTCTTCGCTCGTCACCAGAGTCGAGAAATCTCACTCGCCAATCCTTGGAGTGAGTAATTGTGCAGCTCGCCGACCACATATCGGACTCAGAATCTGACATACACCATAGCGTCGGCCAAACATGTTGAACTATCACCAAGGGTACAACAGCGGAGAAGCCTCACTTGATCGCCAAGAGCAGTGGACCAAAGAACATACACAAAAGCCGACGCCAATCAACTCCAGGCCGAATTTTAGTGCTCGACCATTCAGCGCGCTTGGAATCCCGGTTCCACTCGACTCTGCACAAGCTAACGCTGTCGCGTGGCAGGTGGTTCACGAGTTCTTGGAGACGGACGTCGAAGTCAGTGGACTGACTGAAGCAATCCCTTTCCTTGAACTTAATTATCATTCAGGCAGCTCTTCGTGTGTTGGAGCGACCCAGTTGCATCAAATTGCTCGAGGCAGCGTTACTTGCTACATCATCGACGCATTCGGCTCCCGCCCAAACCTCAATTTCCTCTGACTTGACCAGTCAGTCTGGATTCAAACCCAAGCTCCCAAAGATTGCGACCCAGCCCTCCGAAACCCCTGCGCAGTCGATCAAAGGAGCGTTGTCGCTTGAACATATCAAAGAATTCGGCCCGTGGGGTATACACCTCTCATCCCGCGCGGAACGTGACATACGCCAGGCAAGGAACGGCGATCAAAACACGTTCAAAATCATTCTCAAGAAGATCAAGCAACTGAGCGATGGTCACTTCAGCGACGACAACCAGAAGAAGTTGACGGGCAGGGAGGTCCCGATCCCGATTTACGAGGCGAAGATGAGCCGAGACAGCCGGCTGGTGGTAAGCTTGCGAGACTATGGACTACACCTTTGGTCTCACCAGTTCGAAGTATCGCATCGATTGTGTGGCAGACTATGGCAGCGAGGACGAGCGGCAGAGTGCGTCCTGCTGTCATACCCTGGTCTTCGTTGCTGACTGCTACCTCCAATAGTTCTCGTCATCTATGGCGTTTACACGCATAGTCAGCTCGAGCGAGGCCAGTTTTGGAACTCTGTGGGCCTACAGATCAGTCATCGTGGCCGCGAGTACCGCAAACGCTGCAGCACGCGTGGAGATCCTATTGACTACAAGGGCGACAAAGTTTTTCACCCTCAATCATTCCCAGCGATGAACGATTATGTTGAACATGAAGACACATCCGACCTGAGTGCTTTATCAATTCCGCAACACGATCTGGGCGAGCTGCACGAGCTGCTAGTTTTGGAGAAGTTTACACCACTGTCACGGGCACTTCTCAACAGTCAGTCCACTAGTACGCCATTGAGTGTATTCTACTGACTGAAGCTGTGCAGGCATGTTCGCCAACGTCGATGTCACGCATCCCTTCAATCCCAGGTAAGCTCGGAGGTTGACGATCTATTGGGCTGATGGCTGACATGCAAAACCGCAGTCCCTTCGAGAAGAAGATCATAGAGCATCCAGCGAGCTGCTACGTGATCGGACGCAGCGGTACAGGCAAGGTGTGCTCTTTGTTCTTTCATTCAGACACCAGTGACCGACAATGGTTGCAGACTACAACACTACTCTTTCGCCTTCTCGCACGCGAGCACGCCTACAAGGCTTTGAATGATCAAGACCCCGGCGCCTTCCGCCGTCCACGTCAACTCTTCGTCACTCAGTCCCGCGTGCTCGCCGGCAAGGTTGAGGAGTACTACCGCAGGCTCCACGAGTCAATGAACATCGCAGACTATACGCTTGAGACGTTGAAGACCCCGAGCACCGCAGTGGATCTGCAAGACAGCCGCCTTGGTCATGGCAATAGTCCCGGCGATCTGTGGCACGAGGACGATGAGCAGAATTATCGTGCAGATCTACCGAAGAAGTTCAGCGAGCTACGGGATGAGCACTTTCCGTTGTTTCTCACGATGGAGAAATTGAGTGAGATGATTGAGGCTGATGTGGAGGCGGACGGCGAGGAAGAGTTGGTGCCGCAGATTGTGGGTATTCGAAGTGCGAGGCGGACGATGCGGAAAAGGGCCGACCGGACGGCTAGGAGGACGCTCATGACATACAAGACGTGGCTGAGCGAGTACTGGCCTCATTTTGCGGAGCATCTGACCAAGGGCCTCGGTGAGTCTGCTTTTCATAGTCGACGACTCACTCACCACAAGCACAGACGCAGCACTTGTTTACTCCGAGATCATGGGTACATTTTTTAGAGCGTCTCAAAAGGTTTACTCACATCTATTCGAAGGCGTTCTCAAGGGCTCTGAGGAATCCCTGATGCATTCTGAGCGCCATCTTAGTCTTGAGGCGTATGAGAACTTCAGCAGCCGCCGTCAGTCAACCTTCGCGAGTCACAGGTATGCCACCGATTCTGTTGGCTGCAATACGCTCACTACGTACCTCAACATTGCAGAAACAGGATCTACGACATATTTACCGCATTCAGGCGGAAGAAGGAGGCGAAAGGTCACGTGGACGCCGCTGACCGGCAAGTTGGCACTCGTTGCCTTAATCTCGTCACTGACTGTGCACAACAGTACTCATGCAATACTTGGCTGCCTTCAAGCTGATATTCAGATCATTGGGCAGCCCGTCGACTTCCTTTACGTGGACGAGGCACAGGACAACTTGCTCATCGACGCACTGAGTATGACCGAGACCACCACTGATGCAATAATTGACGTTCATCACACAGTGTTGCGCTTTATCTGCTGCAATCCTGACGGCCTGTTCTGGGCCGGGGACACCGCGCAGACAATCTCCGTCGGAAGCTCTTTCAGGTTCAATGACCTCAGGGCATTCATCCATCGTATCGACAAGCGGGTCGCTGAGGATGCCCCAGCCTTCATCGCCCAGGAGCCGCCAGCGCTGTTCGAACTCGTCGTCAACTACCGTTCGCATGGTGGTATCGTCAGCTGCGCCCACTCAATAATTGGCCTCATCAAGAACTTTTGGCCGAACTCGATCGACAACTTGGCGGAGGAGCGTGGTGTGGTTGAAGGTGGAAAACCCGTTTTCTTCTACGGCAACGCACGGTACGACCAGTTCCTCTTCGGCAGCAATGACAACCGGATCGAATTCGGCGCCAAACAAGGCATCATTGTCCGCGACGAGGAGAGTAAACAGCGACTGTGCGACGAAGTCGGATCCAAGATTGGCCTTGTCTACACCGTGTTTGAGGCAAAAGGTCTCGAGTTTGACGATGTCCTCATCTTCGATTTCTTCAGCGACTCGACTGTGACACATAATCAGTGGCGCGTTGTCCTGAACGCAATGCCGAAGCATGAAGATGGATGCAGCGACACCCCTGCACCTGCTTTCGATTCGATTCGACATGCGGGTGTATGCGCTGACCTCAAGTCGCTTTATGTGGCTGTCACGCGCGCTCGCAAAAACTTGTGGATCGCTGACAGGTCAGATAAGGGCGAGCCTATGCGGGTGGGTGCTATTGTATTTTCCCTATGCTCCACCGAAGCTAATCGCTCTCTTAGATGGTTTGGTCGGCCAACAACCAGGTCCAGAACTGCACTCCAGAAACCGTCCCACACATCGCAACCGGCTCCTCGAGAGAAGAGTGGGCTATTGAGGCGCATAAACTCTTCAAGCACAAACGATTCTCGCAGGCGGCACTCAGTTTCGAACGGGCCAATCAACCGCAGCAAGCCGCTGTCGCAACTGCATATCACCTTCGCCAGATTGCTGAAGAAAAACCCGTCTCAGAAGCCAAAAAATTCCAAGAAGCACGTTCAGCAGCATACCTCGCGGCAGGCGAAGCATTCGAGATGGCAGCGTCATCCAAGAAGTGGGAGTTTGGTACCCGAGCGCGAGCGGGATACTTCCGCATCGCTGGAGAGTGCCTACAGCAGGCTGGCAAGTTGTTGTACCCCCGTGCCGCTTTGGTAAGCTCCAACAGGCTGGGGAGTGAATGGTAGCTCACCCCGTGCCAGTGTTTTGAGCAGGCACATGACTTCATGACGGCCGCCAAGCTCTATCGCGAGGCCGTCCGCTTTGATGACGCTGTGCGAGTCATTCGTGAGCACAACCTTGAGACAAACCAAGACGACGCAACCGTCATTATGCGTGCAGCCAAGCTGCATTACTTCAACACTGCAGACGTCAAGTTAGTGGTTGCGTCTGCATTTCGAGTCGCCGAACTTCTAACACTGCACAGAAAAGGCTGTGAGCTCTTTGACGACGCGGAGGATGCACTGGAGTATCTAGACGCTCGTGGACTCGATGCTGCTCAAGTCGATGTACTGGTTCATCTCGAGCGATGGGCAGATGCGGCCGACGTCCATCTCCAAGAGGGACGAATGCTTACGGCAGCCGAACTGCTTCTCAAGGACAGCAGCAAGGGCTCTGCGCTTCGTGCCAAGGCAGTTGTTCTGACGGCGATCTCCGAGCAAGTCAGTTTTGGACGAGTGCCAAAGCCCGAGGACCCAACGGTCTGCCGTATTCAAGAACTACTCGCTCAACTTGAGGACCGGAAACTTACGGGTGACATTCGGAATCAGGTCTGTCATCAATCAGCCCATTGCCCAAATTGCTCATGTAGGTCTCCAGATCGCCTACTTCAATATCCTGCTCGACTGGGACATACCAGCACTGAAGGCATTCGCTGAGAAGCTCAATGACATTCAGGTCGAGAAGCTCGGCGAACCTGACGAGCATTACGCCCAACTTCTTCTCGCGCTGCACACATACTTCATAGCTCGTCCATCGACACAGTTGTCAACAGTCTCCCTGAGCGTGGAGCAAGTGCTGACGAGGTTGGTGGTTGTTCTACAACAACCTTTTGACGTATTTCGCTCTAACAACTCACAGGTTGAAACTCACTCTCAGTCACGTTCGACTTCTCCGGGCTCGCCTTGTGGAAAGGGGCCCCGTCCACAACCTCTTGGTCCAACGCCTGTTTGGTTTCAGACCCTATGGTGACCATGAGTTCATTGTTGCGCGCGACACGTTCCTCGGCTCGAAGTTGGAACTTCGTCTCCCCGATCAGACGATTGATGATAGTGGGATCATCGTTTCGGAAGACCTCCTCCAGGACGTCTACCGGTCTAGCCTATTCGCAATCATCAAGGAGGAGGTATCCACGATGACAGAATTATGGTCCCAGAAGCTCGCACTCGACTTCCCTTGCCTCCCGTTTTTCTTCTCGGGACGATGCAACCGGCCCGACTGCAGCAGAACTCACGTTCGCGAAGGTGACTACACACCGGCGATGTACACCACGCGCGTCAAGGCGCATATGCTTCCACTCATGATTCTTGCTGCTATCGACGGTCTCTCCCCACGCCAATTCATTGCGAGCCAGGAGCGGTGAGCAGGCGGGTAGCTACCGTTGATATGATTGGAGCTTACGATGAACTTTGCAGGATTTGGTCCGCCAAGCTTTACCAGATGTTGCGCCCATTTTCTGAGAAGCTTGGCAATCCCAGCATGTTACCTGTAGCAGAGGTGGCACATCCTGCGGCTCTAGCGTGGATTCGCCCTCAACTTTATCGTCTCCGGGAACTCCCTGGGCTGCCACCGTGCGACTACACGACAGCCATCCGCTGCGTCTTCTTCTCGTCATACCTTCCGAATGTTGCTAGGGTCCAAGGCTTGCTCCGAGGCACGCCGCTGCTTCGCAGCTCGTATGCATTGCGCATGAGTGAGCACCCAAGAGCTGCTGTGGCGCTTGGGTATGCAATGGACGCCATCAACGGACCGCCAGACGTGCCCGAGAGTTTGCAACATGGCATCGACTTTCTCCAGTGAGCACCATCTTTGTACATCATTTAGTCCGTTGGCTGAGCCGCTGCACTGTTACACAGTCTCATTATCACGCGCAAAGTGCCGTTCGACGTCGCGATGTTTGTTGACCTCGTCGAGGACTTCATGTCGAGCTTGTTCATTTCTTCGACGATCCACACCCAAGACTCCAACTCGACGGCCACACTGCCGCGCAGCTGGCTATTGTCTGCACTGCACCGCAACATATCCCTCCGACTGGGTTCAGAGTATCACCTTAGTCGCCTCGTTGAGGCCGGCCAAGAGTATCTGGCACAACTCCTAGATTTCAGCTATAGTGGTGAGCAGTATCAACTGCAAGCGACGCATTCAAGATAACATATGTTTCCAGGTCTCTCTTACCTTGGTCGTCCGATCGTTCGGCCTATAATCCCACATGGTGTCCAATCAAGCGAACCAATCTTCCTACCCCACCAGATTCGCAACTCTCTTATTGCGAGAATGTGCGTTTCAAGCGCTCTAGACATCCGTGTAGACTCATAGATTTGTTTCTCAGGTGTAACGCGGTGTGCCTCGGTGCGCGACATCATTACCTCTCTATCACTGGACGTTTTGGCTCAACAAATTTCATTTACAGTGGGCATCCACTCGAGCCGTCCAAAACTTCAAACCAAAATCGTCAGCATACTACAGATCCTGAAGCAACAGCCCAGCAGGCCACAATACGTGCAGTACATATATGATTTGCAGCGCATTCTTCTCTCATGCTCATTGGTTTCCGACGCTGTGCGTCTCTCCCTCCCTCTAGATTCCATCGTGTAGAAACGTGGAGAGACGCGCTCTTCGCCACACGACATCATTTCCATGGCTCTAAGCTCGACTGCATGGTCCAGGTCGGCTGGAATGACGCGGAAGAGCCACACGTCACGACGTTCGACGGTAGCGCCTATATTGTGCTGTTCAAGTCGTTGAGCGAGTTGGAAGAGCGACTGCGTGGCATCGTTCCCGGTCGGCTCGCTAATACTGTGGCGACAAGCTGTCCGCAGCAGCGACAAGCGTTGCCACCGGTGCCTCATTCGGCACTGCAATCTATTGCAGCCGTCAGGTTCGCTCAGATCGAAGAAGCATCTCGCCACGCGTCGCCATCAATGTCGGAGGAGAGGACTGCAACTGCGACCACACGGGAAGCAACTTTTGAGCCTTCCCTCATCGCACTCACTACTGTCGAAGACGCTGAAATTGAAGAGGTCGAGGCTCTGGGGCCGGTTGAGCTCCTGAACGGCGACGCAGCGCGCGACAGTCACACCGATGATCAGTCACCACCCAAGTTATCCGAGAACCCGCAGGTACACAAATTTCGCAATACTTATGCCTCCAAGTGAGCTTGTTTACTGATACCTTTCATGTCCATCTCCGGTCTCAACCAGGATGTTCCGGAGTTCTTTTCCGGTCGTTCTCACAGGGATCGAGGCGAACCTGCCACGCCTGTCGACGAGGAACAGTTAAAGCAAGCCACAGTCGCCGCAACGACCGATGATGCCAAACATGAGGGTGCTGCTCGAACTATTCAAAAGTGGCTCCGCCGACGAACCACGAACAGTTTACGAGACTCGGCGGTAGCGATCGCTGTCACGCCGTACTGGACCAGTTATCGTAAAGCGGCTGAAGGTGGTGCTGGAGGCAAAGGATACTATCGCCTTGTCATGCTGGGGTTTTTGCCTCATCTCATCTTGGCTCTCAAACTCGCCGAGGATCAAGTGAGCCACCTTAGTGTGCTCTTTTCTTACCGGCGGTGGCTGATATATTGCACGATAGATCATGATCGCAAAGAACACGCTGAAGAAGCAGCTCAAATCGGTCGATCCTGCGGTGTCTGCGTTCGACGCGCTCGATGGCCAGCTAACTTCGAACAAGTACGCCCTCCAATTCATAGAGCATATGCAGGAAATCTCATTGACATCTCACAGCTCCGCTTTCAAGGATCTGAAGAAGCACCGAGAAGCACTCAAGCCAACGGCTCCGGTTCACGTCGCACGAAATCGCGAGCAGCTCGAGAATCTCGTCGCCGAGTGTATCGCGTTCCTAACGAACCTGCCTGGTCGCGTGCCAACCTTTGACCTCAGCGTCGTCGCCGATGACATCGAACTCGCTCGTGTCGGCATCCTCAGACCACGTACATAGCTCTCGCCCGTCTGCGTTGCTCCTTCTATCTTGGTAAATACGCTCTAACCCGCTAAAGATACGAACGCATACTTGTCACCCGCATCCTCTCTCGCCACATCTCGCCAGTGCTGTCCGTGACTTCTAACTCTGCCTGCTCCATATCTTGGATTTTTTGCCTCGCTTGACCTTCTCGCCTGCTGCTGTACGACCAACGCCCACATCACATCTGTTCCGACTGACACCATCTTGTCTCATCTGTACAATGTATCATTGCTGACGCTAATCTCTCTCACGCTGATACTTGTTCTCGGGAGCACTGAGGAGGTTGCCATTGACTTGGTTGCCGCATGATGGAGTTTGTCCGCCAGACGCCGATGACCAACAAGTTGCACGTTCGCGTGCAACCTTTGAATCACAGGGAGAGCAGATTCGACCACGTGAGCGGCGAGAGAGAGGATGACTCGGCAAACGTAGAATAGCAAAGGAGCTTCGCGGGACACGCTCGAACCGCGCGACAGCCGCATGTCGACAGGAACAGGGACAGGGTAGGGCTCGCAAGCCAGACCGCGGCGTCCGTATTGAGACAAGCGGACCGGCATGCCGGCGGAAAGACAAGGTCAGGCGCATGCAGGGAGATGGTTCGGTGCTGTTGTGCGATCGGGGCTGGTGGGAGCGAGCTGAGATTTGTCCGTCAAGGCTTGTGGGATCGCGTGGAAATGCGATGTTTGAAGGCTGAGCGAGTTCATATTTGGCATTGATAGTAGTCAACAAGACGGGCGAGGCTGTTGTCCCGCGCGAGATGAAGCCGGTCACTTGGAGGCGGGGACGGAAGCAACGACTGCCGGCAATTGCAGAGACCGCTCCCTTCTCTCTCTGTTGACCACTGCGACCAGACCAGGACACGCACTGCGTTTCACCCCAGCCCGCAGGCCTCTTTCTGCTGCACCCGTCCGCGCGCGCATAGACTCCGCTTGCAGGCACGCATCGGCATCGTCGTGCGCGGCGGAACGAGCTCCGACGTTGGGATTGGATCGCGAACTGCGACGCGTGCAATCACTCGAGACTGTTTGATTTAGACAAGCTCGAGGAACACGTTCTCGGGACATACAGCGCAACCGGCTGTCCATGCCCAGCACCGTTTCAAAGCCAGCCAGCAAGTTCAGGACCGTCCTCGGCCTCGGCCAAGTCCAGCGCACTTCACACGACTCGTCACTCGACCTGCCTGCCAATCCCGCCACCACCACTATAAAGCGCAAGCAACTCAGCACTGCAATCTTTGCTGGTCCGAATCCACCCCGCCGCTCAGAAGAACTCGCTGCCACTCCGCTCGCCACAGCCCTCAGCATGCCATCGACTACGCAGCGCCACAGGCCGCCCGTCGCAGCCAACCAGGATGGACCTTGGTCTGTTAGTGCAGCAGAGGTTCCTAACGACCCACACACCTACTCGATCTACATCAAAAGTATGTTCTCTAGCGACCCCGATTGTCTTGGGACGCGCCGCTGACAGGCCGTTGTGCCGCCTACGTCTGTCCAGCGCCAACACACAACATCACCCTCACACGCACTGCCGCCGAAATTGTAGACCTCCACGACAAGCTGCGCGGAGAAATTCAACCAAGCGCTCTCCCAAAGCTCCCCATCGACTCCGCAGCCGTCCAGCAGGCTACCCCTCAGAAGCGGCGCTCGTCTATCCTCCACACTCTCTCCAAATTCACTTCCAGCTCATCAGGAAGCTCCCGCAACAGCAGCTTCAAGTCTCCCAATACCTCGTTTGGCCAGACTCCGCTTGCTTCCCCAGGTGCAGAAGAACTGGATCCCTTTGACACATCCCTGTCTGCCCCATCCGGCCAGTCGTCAACCACCACCGGACTTGCAGCATATCTCACCACACTTTCTAATGACCCGACCGCCCGCGTCTGCCGCTCCTGGCGCAAGTTCGTCCGCGTTCGCACTGATGATCTCGAGAGTGTTCGCGTCGAGCGTGCCATCAAGCGCGTCCGCTCAGATCTTGCAGCCCATCACGGTCCAGGGTCTCAGAAGGAGGACCCGTCCGTGTCAAATGTAGCCGTAGCTGCCGCTGCTGCTGCGTCGTCAGCCACTGGCACTGCCGCACTTGCGCAGCAGCATGCACAAGCAGACAGTACCTCTCGCCCAACCTCCACTGTTGGCGATATTGCAGAGGAGGATGACGACGACGCAGCGAAGGCTAATCTTTCTGCCTCGATTGCCTCTGGAGACGACGCACACTCGGCAACTACCCCAGGCGACAACGCCGGCGCAACCAGGAATGGCATCGTTACATCTCCGCCCAGCCCGTCCAACGAACACCCATCATTGCGCATCCCGCGCTCCGCATCTGCCGATCCTGACAAGGCTCAGCGGCTTAGCCGCGTATGGACAGCGGCCTCGTCGCCACTCAAATCCGGCGATGTGACCGAAACGGACACCGAGGCCGAGACGGACCAGACAGATCAGAGCACCGGCGAGACTACTACGCGCAAGAAGGATCGCAAGCGCAAGACACCGCGCGAGCCTCGCAAGTCCAAGAAGGTCGTGATTGACGACTTTGAGATGATTCGCGTGCTCGGCAAGGGATGCGCGGGCAAGGTGCTGCTCGTGCGCCACAAAGCCGAAAGCAACGTCTACGCGCTCAAGGCGATCACCAAGCGCCATGTGCTGGCGCACCAAGAGCTTCAGCACACGCTTACTGAACAGGCCGTACTCAAGCGGATGGCCAGTGACTCCAAGGATCCCTTCGTCGTCAGGCTGCACTGGAGCTTCCACGACAAAGAGAACCTGTTCCTCGTCATGGTGCGCCCCCATTAGTGGCGACAGGTGCTTCTTAATTGCTGACGTGGTTGTTTGTTACAGGATTTCCACCCAGGTGGTGATCTCGCCACACAGCTTGCGCGCTGGGGACGACTTGGACGCGACCGCGCACGGTTCTACGCCGCGGAGATCGTGCGCCCTTAGTCTACTATCTGCGGATTGACGCTGATGCTCTTGTGATTAGGTCGAGGGAGTTGAAGGGTTGCATGCCATGGGTGTCATCTACCGCGACCTGAAGCCGGAAAACATTCTTATCGGCGGTGACGGCCATATTGTCCTGACCGATTTTGGCCTTTCAAAGGAGTTTCCTCGTCGCAACAGCAACGGGACTGCCGCCTTGCCCACTGCTCCCTCCTCACCTTCTGGCAAGAGTAATGGCGCTGACTACCTACGGAGTGGCGGCAGCCCGACGACCAGTGACCCGACTGTTCCTTCCTGGATGACTGGCGCTCCTCACGGCACGAAGGACCAGACCACGACCTTCTGCGGTACCGCCGAGTACCTCGCGCCAGAGGTCATCCAAGGCCTCCCGTACAGCTACGAGGTCGACTGGTGGAGCTTTGGCACGATGCTCTACGAGATGTTGACAGGAATTGTGCGTGTGATTCCATTCGCATGTGCTCTTCATGTGATTTGACCATGGCTCTCCGCTTCCACAGACTCCGTTCTGGGCCAACAATCACTCGGACATGTATGTTCGGGTGCTCCAGGACGAGCTTACATTCCCGGACGATCGATCTATGGACCAAGATACGAAGAGTCTGATCCGCGGAGTACGTATCCATCAATTCTACGAATTTGTATCGAACACTGACAATCCTGCCAGCTCTTGCAACGCAACCCTGCGCTGCGCATGAGCGAGCCTCGCGTCAAGCGCCATCCGTACTTCTCGATGATCGACTGGAGCCATGTCTACTTCAAGCGTTACATCCCGCCGTACATCCCACCCACGGACCCCTCGAACGAGCTCGATACGCAGAACTTTGATGACACGTTCCTCGACATGGAGCCGACATTCATCAACGAGGACAACCTGGTGCCCTCCGATCCGGAGGACAACAAGGAGCGTTCAGATGCCGACGCAGAGAAGACCGATGGCGACGAGAACGAGGCCAAGACGCCACCAGCGCAGAAGACCCCGCTCCCCAAGGTTAATCCCGACGACGAGGCGGACGTGTTTGACGGGTATTCGTACAAGGCGAGGAATTCGGTTATCTTGGACGACGACGTGGACGTGTTTGAGGGCCACGATGGCGACTCGGACGAGGACCCGCTCAAGACGGATCGCGAGGATGCGCTCAGTATTGCGGTGCCCTCGATTATGGACGAGGCTGGTGCGGATACGGAGACAGAGGCAGACCTCGGCGAACTGGATGGAGATGGTGTGAAGACGCCTCAGCGTGCAGCGACGCCGCAACGTCTGGCGTCGCCGCCACCGCCACCACCCAAGCTTGTCGAACCCGTTGGGCCCGTTGAGACCCTTGAGTCCGTCAGGCCTGTCGAGTTCCAGGAGGTCATTGAGCCCGTCGACGTTATCGTCGAGGACATTGCTCCGCCAGAGGTCTCGACGCCCACACCGAGCGACTCGAAGGACAAGCAGCTCGGCGCCGAGCCTGCGCCACCCGTACCCGCGAAGACGGACCAACACAAGCTGGCGCCACCCGTGCAGAAGGGTCGGCCCATGTCGACGGCGTCCTCAGAGCTCGACCAGGAGTTGCGCGATCTCGTCAACGACACCGTACGCCTGGACGATACCTTGGCGGAAGAGGAGGTTGTCATTGGAAAAGCTGTCAAGACTTCTGCCGGCAAGACCGTGCCAGCTCCGAAGTCGACTGTTGCATCTCGCGCGCAGCGCAAGGGGAGGACAGAGCGTTCCGGCGTCGCTGCTCTGGATCGTGGACTCAATTCTATCCAGGACGAAGAATACGCAACGGACCATGAAGATGACGACTGGGACTTCATTGAGAAGCCCGGTGGCGAGGACATCAACGGTCAGCGCGGGACATCGCTCTTCGCTCGCGGCGTTGTCGACCGATACCGGTTGGCGGTGTTCACTCGCAAGCAGTCACCGCTTCCGACCAATCGTCCAGTTCCGAAGTCCGCCACACGTACCTCGGTGCCGGACTCCGATGTTGTGGTATTGGACCCGCCGTCGCGGCGGGGAACTGGCCTGAGCCTCAAGACGAGGACGTTTTTGAGGCCCAAGTCTCCACCCTCGACGTTCTCGTCTGCGACGAGCCGTTCATTCACGAACACTGCCAACTCCGTCTCGAGCTTTGGGGTTATGTCGCCGTCGCCGTCGCTACCGATCGGCCAGTCGCTGCGGTCCAAGCCGTCAACTACGTCTGTGGCCCATAGCTCCTCTTCCGATCAGTCCAACAATGGCGAGGGGTCCAGGTCAACGGACCTGCCGACAAGTCCCAGATCTGAGAAGGAGGCGGCTG
>Ga0247815_10000783_pt1 | contig 24628 bp, 35 predicted proteins | sample UWRJL194509B1_FD_181014 | JGI IMG/M metagenome (GOLD analysis project Ga0247815, IMG submission 181014) | Plant litter microbial communities from Arlington Agricultural Research Station in Wisconsin, United States - UWRJ-L194-509B-1 | ecosystem: Environmental > Terrestrial > Plant litter >...
ATCTAGCGCAGCACCTTCGGGCTCACACTCGCCAGGTTCTCCACTATCTACGCTCACACCCACGCCACCGCCGTCTCCGCCCAAGATCATGCTCAAGATTCGCATTCCTCCCCGGCCGCCAAATTCACAACACCAACAGCAGCCCCCGCCGCTATCCGACGATGTAGAGAGTAGACCTGGCGTGCAGAAGAACGGCCCCGCATCGCGATCGCAATCGTCGACGGCCGGTAGTCCCGTCGCATCTACGTCGCACACTTCACCTGGCAAGATCATCTTACCTATCGCGCCGTCGATGCGACCGACAAGCCTCAGGTGGAAAGGACGACCGCTTCAGCGGAGAATAGGTCGACACTCTGTCCCGGGCTCGTTCGAACCACTTCAGAATGAGGCTGGGTTAGATGCAGGTCGTTCGTGACCAGTCCATGAGATATTATCAGTGTTATGGCCGCGACGTGGAGGCTGCTGCTACCTGTGTGCGCTTCGATGCTGTTCTGTTGCTTGTCCTTATTGTTCTACACTCTGATCGCGTGAGCTGTTTTGATATTGATAGCGTACGGCGAGGACGCTCTTTTGTGCCTGCTTGTAATAGCGAGATAGTTTTATTCGCACATGTAGCGTTTGCCAGGCGATCTTCGTAACGAACGCCACCGGCCATTGCCGTTTGTACCCCTCAGTCTTGCGCACCCATGCCTGCGCTGAAGAAGCGAAAGCGTGATCCGTCGCCCTCGCACCCGCCTTCACTGTCACGTGCCTCCTCTGCAGATGAGTCTGCCGACGATGACGATGTGCACATGCAAGAAGACGATGCACCGTCTGCGTCGACTTCCGCGGCACCCAACACAAGCTCGCACAACCGATCAAAAGGCTTGAAACCAAGTGAAATACGGGTCATAAAAGAGAGCACAGAGCTTTACAACTCCAACGCATTCCACCTCAAAGTATGTGATCTGCGTCAGTAGTAGATACGACCGCTTATGCAGCCCGTCCCAGATCGACTCGCTGCTGTCGAACATCGCGCCAAAAGCGTCCCATATCCCGCCACTTGATAAACTGCTTCACGAACTGCATGCGCGCATATCGTCGACCAAGGAAGTCGGCCCGCAGCATCCTCTCGAGGCTGCTCGAAAACTTGCAAAACATGGTATTGCGGTGCCGTACCCGCTGCCTCTACCTTCCGAGGACACCAACTGGAAGGTGGCCTTCCTCCCACCATCTGATATCGCTGTGGTCGGTAGCTGGGGCAACAAAATGACTGTCAAGCGGCAGGATGGCGCGCCGTTTACCATCGACATTGCTGTCGAGATGCCCGCTGTAAGCCTTTGTTTATTCGCGATTTCAAAGCTTTCTCTGTGCTGATGCCGTGTTGCGCAGTCCCTCTTTCAGGAGAAGGACTACCTCAACTCGCGCTTCTTCCACAAACGCGCCTTCTATCTCGCCGTGCTCGCCGAGTCCCTTAAGGTTCTCGATCTCGATATTTCATATGATGCGCCCGACTTTGATGCGCGTAAGACATGTCTTCTGGTCAAGCCACAGCGGGATGCCTTCAAACTCAACGCGGTCGTTCGGATTATCCCGTCACTCGCCCACTCTACACCTATCCCATCAACTCGCCTGGCCCCTTCCCAGGCTAACCTACGAACTTCTGCGCCGCCTGAAGCTGAAACCAACGCGCCTACGCCGCTGTACAACTCGGCTCTCGCGCTGTCATGGACACCAAAGCCGCTGCTTGTGAACGTTCACGAATGGGCGCAGCTAGCACCAGCTTTCGTTGACGCGTTGAAACTTCTTCGAGTCTGGGCCAACCAGCGCGGGTTTGGTGGTGGGTCTCGACCAGGCGTTGTCGCTGGATTCTCCGGCAAGGGAGCGATTTGGGCCTGTGTCCTGGGAGTTCTGTTGGTTGGAGAACAGGATGTGGACACCAAAACCAAGCGCCGGCGCAAGACGGTTGGCCGCGGTCTGAGCTCGTACCAGTTTTTCAGGGCCGCTATTGACTTCCTTGGTACGCAGAGACTGATAGCATCAACATCGGCTTACGCTTTCGTCGTAGGAAATCGCAACTGGCAATCCGACCCTGTGCTCATGAAGCGATCTGCGGGCTCACCACCAGTGCGCAACAACTTTCAGCTCTTTAACACAACCTGACGTCGTGCTACATATAGTTTGATCTGAAACAATTCCAAGGCCCGGCATTCGTCGACCCATCCTCAACGACGAACCTTTTGGCAGGCGTTCCTTCGGGCTCTCTAGAACTGGTGTGTTGCTGAACCCAGATATCTATTCGTTGCTGTTCCTGACTGTCATCACAGCTTAGGCAAGAGGCACATTTAACATTACAACAGTTAGATCATGCCGAAGAACCTTTCGCCCTAACGTTCCTCCGCGACCTACGGGGTTTGTCGACGCGCTTTGATCTGGTTATCAACGTCTCCCTGGCCTCCGCCCAGTGTCAACCGGCTGCTTTATTAGACGCCGGATCTATTGCGTTGGCCCTGTTCACTGCGGTCGCAGATTTGGCGGCCAAGGCCCTTGGCAATCGTGCGACACTTGTGGCTGCACTCTCGCCTGGTTCGCAACCACGACCAGTGACCGCGGCGCGGCCAACACAGCCGAATTCGTTCCTCCTTGCGATCCGTCTCGATCCTTCCAACGCGTTGCGTCTCGTCGACCATGGCCCTGCGCCAGAAGCGCGGGAGGCGGTAGCTTTCCGCGCTCTGTGGGGTAGCAAGGCTGAGACGCGTCGGTTCAAAGACGGCCGTATCGTCGAAAGTCTGGTTTGGGATGGAGTCTCCCGCCAGGACATCCCACTGACCATTGTCCAACACGTCCTCGCTCTTCATTTCTCAGTTCCTGCGAGCGATGTTAAGCTGCAGTCACCGTCAGTCGACGGCGCGTTACCAGTGGCGCAGCCTTCCGGTGATACAAGTTGGAAGCAGGCGCTGGCCTGCTTTGACAGCCTCGTCCGGACACTCAAGGGCATGGATCCGGACAGCGCCGGCGTGCCGCTCTCGATCATCACCGTACACGCTGTTTCCGAGTCACTCCGCTACGTGTCACCGGTTGAGCCACGATCGGTACCAGCAGACGAGGCAACCTTTGCCAACTTACCTGTCGGCCAACGGTACATCGCCGCCATGGACGCTGTCTTGCAATTCGAACAATCGGGGCGATGGCCTGACGAGTTAAAGGCAATCCAAAAGATGAAACTGGTCTTTTTTGAGCGGGTTGCGGTATTCCTTCGGACGAGCATTGAGGGCTGCAAGGTGCAAATATCCATTGACGAGCATGCAGATGCAATTACCGACAATTGCTCCCTCGAAGTGCTTCTACTGGAAGGGTTTGCCTTCCGCTTCAGGATATACCATAATCGGGAGGCAACCTTGCTTCGCCGCATCTTCGAGAAGCGTCCGCCAGCATTGCAAGCGTCGGCACCGAGCGCAAAGGAGCAGGATGCGGCTCGAGCCGCACTTGCTCTCCACGAGACTCGATTCGTTCACGCTCCCCGGCACCACGCCAGAATCGCGGCCTTGTCGCACGCGCATCCTGCCTATGCACCGACCGTCCGCCTTGTCAAGCGGTGGCTTGCAGCACATTTCCTCCTCCCTCACGTCACGCCAGAGGCAATCGAGCTCCTTGCCAGCATCCCGTTCATCGACGATACCTCTGCAAGTGGGTTATCTGCTCATGGGCCAGGCAGCGCGACGACTGGGTTTACCCAGGTGCTCGCGCTGTTGCGAAACTGGGACTTTGCCATGAAACCGCTCGTAGTGGCTGGTCATGAGTCGCTAGGTGGAAAGCTGGGCGACGCTAAACGGGCGCAGATTGAGGAATTGTTCAAGGAACTACGTGCGCGGGATCCTAGCCTGCGGGTCGCGTGGGTTATAGCAACGACGGATGATGCAAATGGGTCGCAGTGGACCACCAAGGGACCAAGCCGGCTCGTGGCAGAACGAATTCGGGCCGTTGCGCGCGTAGCGTCGGAGTACTTGGATCGTGGTATAGACTCCGGCACGGTCGATGTGACAGTGAGCGAATTGATCCAGTGTATGGTCATTGCCGTGGTTAACCAGTTTTTAGACCGTTTTCACGCACCCGCTCGACGATTATGACTTCGTTTTGCAGCTGAATCCACTGGTTTTGACTCGGTCCAGCGAGTCTATAACGCCACCTGAGCGTTTCAAAGCATACGCCAACCAACCTGTGGTTATCGGCGAGGACCAAGGCGCCTTGTCTCTTCCAGTGGTTAACTTTGATCCGGCAGCCATATTCTTTGCCGACCTCACGGTCAGTCAAATAACCCACCGTGTGCTCAGAACGAAACTGACTTCAAGTGTGTAGCGGGTGTATGCTGGCGTCGCGGCCTTTTTCTATGACCCTTTAGGTGGACGAGCGATCGGTGGCGTGTGGGATCCGAGCGTAAAGAAGCCGCATCCGTTCAAGGTTTTCCTTGGCTTCAGCAGTGCACTAGCGGGAACAGGGAAGGTGTGTGAACACGGGTACAGACTTACCAAGCCATGCTGACGGATTGGTACAGAAACCTTTGGTGACGCTGAATGAAGAGGCGACGCTTGCTGAGATGGAACGGATGGGTCGTGGCCTGATCGTTAAGATCACCAAGCAAGTTCACGGCGATGGGGAGGCAACTGGGTAATGGAGCACCAAAGGCGGTGCTATCAAAGTAGAGGAGCGTGTTTGCTCGATGTAATGGTCGGGCTATACAGACATGATTCAGTTGTTTCCAAATGTAGCCAGCGAGGAGTGTTGTAGTGAGGCGCCAGGGCAGCGTCCATCATTTGGACACTGGCGACATCACGCTTGTTCCCGTACGCCGTTGACTGCTGCCCTTCGTTCCCTTCGAGCGCGCGCTCGGCGACCTGGTCCTGCGCTTCACCTCCCAACTCGAAGACTTCCGCTAGCTGCAGCTCCAGCAGCGCAGAGTCTTCGTCTGTGATCCCGTTCCAGACCGCCGACCCCTCTGCTTTGCTTTGCGCACACGTCCACTCGACCTCCACTACCGCTGTAGTCAAGTCATCAGCACCCACGACTTAGACCTCCAAGCTCGCTCGCAACGTTGTGGTCAGAACAGTGAGCTGATTCCGCTACCAGTCGCTTCATGTGCTGAGTTGACTGCTTTGCGCTCAGCGCTGTCCTCAAGCGTTTTCACCTCCCTCCCATTCCCCCACACATACAATCCCGCCCACTCAACAGGTAAGCAGATTATGACCTCGCGCAAACCCGTAGTTGCAATGCTGACAATGCTTGTTCTCGTGCCTTATTTGAATACCATCGCACAACCTGACATCGTTGTTTACAACCTTTCTTCTACGTTGAACTCGCTGGGGTCTGCGCGCCTTGTTTGCTGGTCGCCGTCGGGATGCTGCACGAACTCTTGCTTACTCCCTGCCGCACCAACACCGCTCCGGCGATCCTTTGTTCGCCCGTCATCCAGGTCGAGAGACGACTTAGCCCGCAGCCATGAACATCACGTTCGACGATACGTCCCCGTACCTCACTTTCAGTGACGAGTGGCGTGTTCAACCCCCGAACGACGAGGCAGCCAAGGGGTTCTGGCAGGGTGCGTCTCTCGGCCATTTCTCCAGCTATCAGCGGATATCTGATGTGGTCGGATTGCTGTGTGCTTACTCCTGCGGTGGGTGAACAGGAACTTATCACGCCGCTCAGACCAAGGGAGCGCGTGTAACCGTCACATTCAATGGTGCTGGCATTTACTTGTTTGGCAGCAAGAGCCCGGGCAGCTCTAAGTACAGCGTCGAGGTGCGTTCGTCGAGGTATTGCAGCCCGGACATCTGCATCCTCAAACTTCCTACCAGATCGACAATCGGATCTACTTCTTCGATGCAAAATCCTCGTCTACTCAGTACCAGCAGCAGTTGTACGGAGACACCATGCGCCAGGGCGCGCACACGCTCGTTTTCACTCACGAAGGCACCGATGGCGGCGACGAAGGATGGTTGGACATTGATTATATCATGGTCACCTCGCCATTGCCAGACGGTGTCTCGTCTCAAAGCAATCCTGGGTCCTTCCCTACGAGCAGCGGATTTCCTGGTATGAAGAAACTTGATATGGCTGCTACACGAATTGACGATCTTCTAGGTGGCTCGGGTGGCTCAACAGGGTCTCCGCCTGCAGCTTATCCAACCAATTCCGGCTCTGTACCCGTCCCCATTGGTAGCGATCCAAGCCGGCTGGGTTCGGATAGCGATGACGAAACTGACGTAAGTTGAAAAGCTTGACGATCCTGTGTGTTTCGTTGTGTAACATGCGCTCGCTCAGGTCACCAAGATCGTCGCCATCGTGCTCGGTGTCCTCCTTGCCCTTGTTCTTCTAGCCGTCCTTGCCTTCTTCGTTTATCGCCGTCTCACGAAGAAGAAGAAGGTTGACCAGGACTTCCGCTACGGCACAACAACTGGGAGCACTCACATGGCGCCTCAGCCCACTATGCATTCGCGTAGTACTGGTGTATACAGTGGAATAGCAGTTCCGATGTCGCCAAATGCCACCGCTGGACCATTCGCTACTCCTCCCGGTTCACATATCGCACACGCACCGACTCGCAGTGCCACCAGCAGTCCTGGTTCGTCTCGCCGTTTTCGCGAACTCATGACCCAATATAACGCTCTTGCAGGTCCCAGTGTTCTCCAGATCGGTCGCAGCGTCGCTTTGCTCGATACGACAGGCGACCCAGGGGCTGTGTCCTTCCCTCGCGCTCATTCCAGTCTCAGTCACAACACGGCTTTCAGTGGCAATAGCTACGCCATCACTCCGGAGGGAGCGTTCGCTGCGCAGGTTCGTTGCGATTACAAACGCCACACACCTTGCTGCCGTATTCTAACCGTTTGCGAAGCCGGCTTCCCGCAGCGGTTCCTTCGACGCACTTCGCGAAACACTACACGGCAGCCCTGGCGCTGTAAACAACAGGCAGAGCGTTTTGAGCAACAGCAGCGCGATCCCTGTTGGTATTGCGACCGCGAGCGGAGCTCCTAGTTCCTGGCTGAACCAGCCGCGTAAGTCGTCGCCATCTTCTCATACTTGCACATGTATTTAATCCCCTGTGTCTTTCTCAGCGGAGGTCAAGTCGAAAGGTAAGGAGTGGAAAGCACAAGGTGGAGCAGGGCAAAGGTATGTGCGAGTTTCTCACACACATGACTTGCTGCTCATGTCACCACAGGCAAACTCGAACGTGGAACCCGTCCGGTGGTGCTCCTAGCATCAAAACATTTGTGCAGGTCATGGACGAGTGAGATATCGCTCGTCAATTATCCGCTGATCCGCGACGACCTGCACGAATGCTATGATCCTGTCAGACGCCAATAACACGCTCCTGCTAGCCCCTCCACGACCCGCCCTCCTAGATCTGTCCTATCCCTTCCTCCCTTCCTCCCTTCCTTGCCGCCCTCTCCCTGTCCTCTCCCTTCTCTGCTCGTGTCCCCGTCCTGTCCCGGAGAATTATTCTCATTCTGTCGCTCACAATCACATCTCTGGTCCCCTGCACCTGTCGCTCATTTTCATCTGTCTCTACGCTATGTAAACTGCTCTATCATCGTCAGTCCCGACGCTCGCTTGTCATGGTACTAGGCGGAAGGACCCTGTTGCTCGATCTCTGGTCTTCTAGGACACTCTTTCTTTATCTGCCTCTCGCACTTTCTCGCGGCTGCTACGCACCGCCAGTCCACATCTTTATCTACCGTTGATTTCGGTAACGTCGCTGCCTTCGTGCATGCTATTTCTTTTTCTTCTTCCTGTACATACTGGTTGCCGCGTCCCTCTTGCCCAGTGCGCGCGCTTTTATCTCGGCTCTGTAATGGTCCCAATGGAACCGAACATCGAGATAGTCTCGAAATCTACCTCTCATAGCTTTGCTACAGGCTCCAGCGTGTCACTCGTTGTCCTGGAGACTGGTCTAAGTGTTCAATTCATCCATATGTTGCTAAATTTACAGGCAGGGCGGAGAGTCTTACTTCTCGCTCAATTCAGAGACTCCAGGGAGGACTTTGCCCTCCAGCAGCTCGAGGGATGCACCTCCACCAGTGGAGACATGACTGAGCTGATCTTCGGCCTGATAGTTGGCGACGAGAGTTGCAGTGTCGCCGCCACCGACGATGACGGTGGCGCCTCTCTTCGCGGCCGCGATGTTGGCGTCGAGGAGGTCCTTGGAGCCTTCAGCGAATGCAGGGAACTCGAACACGCCGGCAGGGCCGTTCCACAAGATTGTCTTGGCCTCTTCGACGGCTGCACGATACAGCTTGCGTGATTCGGGACCGACGTCGAGACCCAGCCAGCCGTCGGGGATGCCCTCGGCGTCCGTGGCGGCTCCAGTCTTCGCGTCCTTGTCAAACTTGTCGGCCGTGACGTAGTCGACTGGGAGCACAAGTTTGACATTCTTGGCCTTGGCCTTGTCAACGAGCTCGCGGACCTTGGACGAGCCAGCTTCGTCGAAAAGCGAGTTACCGATCTAGATAGGAGGCGAGATTATCAGCATGCATCCGGGCGTCTAGACTCGGCCTCGCCTCACCTTGACGCTCTCGAGCGTCTTCTTGAAGGTGAATGCCATACCACCCGTGACGATGAGCGAATCGACCTGTAGAAATGCGCATTCAGTCGTTCAGCGTCTAGACAGGAAACCTCAGGCCTGACCTTGTCAAGGAGGTTCTCGATGAGCTGAATCTTATCCGACACCTTTGCACCACCAAGGATGGCGAGGAACGGACGATCGGGTTTTTCAAGCGCCTTGGCAAAGTACTCGAGCTCCTTCTTCATGAGGAAGCCCGCGGCACGCTGAGGCAGCTTGACACCGACCATGGACGAGTGCGCGCGATGAGCAGTACCAAAGGCGTCGTTGATATAGACATCGCCGAGTGCAGTGAGGCCCTTGCGGAACTTGTCGACGTCTGCAGCGTCTGCCTTCGTCTTCTTGCCGTCTTTGTCCTTGACGGAGCCCTCCTCTTCGATGTGGAAGCGGAGGTTCTCGAGGAGGATGACGGAGCCGTCGCTGGCAGAATTGACAGCCTGCTCAACATCTGAGCCAACAGAATCGGTGAGGAATTGGACCTTTCTATCAAGCTGGCGCGAGAGCTCATCCGCGACGGTCTTGAGTGAGTACTTTTCGACAACCTTGCCGTCGGGGCGACCGAGGTGGCTCATGAGCACAACCACCTTCGCACCTACGAGGGAGAGATGTTGGGTGAGATCGGGATAATGAGTACGTGTCGGCTATGCTAACCGTTCTCGAGCGCATACTGGACCGTAGGGAGGGCTGCGACGATGCGCTGTGCGAGTGGGATGTCAGTGGCAAACTGGGGGATGTTGAACGGACTCACTGCGGGATTTGTAATCTTGCCCTCCTTGTCGAGGGGAACGTTGAAGTCAACGCGGATGAGTACGCGCTTTCCTTTGAGGTCGAGATCGGTGATGGCGAGCTTGTTGCTGAGGGACATGGTGTGCGGTTGAGGTGTGATTCAAAGTCCGCGTACGCGCGGGTCTATCTCCTTTTGTCACCCGATGGCCAACTCGCTCGGCCTTAGCGTGAATGACTGGTCGGGCCCGTCCGCCGATGCAGCAGCTCCAATTGAGCCCGTGGCAGACTGGAGTGCCGAGGTAGCGGCCGAAGCTGCTGCAGTTGATGACGAGTGGAGTGTTGGGCCAGCGCCTGTCAGTGCGGCCGACGACTGGAGTGCGACGGCCGAACCCGCACCAGACAGTGGTGCAGCAACTGGTGGCACGGAAAAGAAACAGACGCGTCCTAAAGCAAAGAAGACGGCCTCATCGCAGGATACACGGCCAGCCCCGTCAGTCGAAGGTGATCCGGACGCGCCACTGACTGGCGGCGAGCGCAAAGTGCCCTATGTCAATCGCAACAGGGCACAGACTGGCGGTCCTGCTCGCGTATGGAACCCCTCGCCCCTTTCTCAATCATCTTTACTGAATGCTCATTTGCTACAGGACAAGCTCAGTCCCGAGGAACTTGAGGCTAAGATGGCCGATATCCGCAAACGCAACCAGCAGATCAAAGAGAAGCGCGAGGTCTGTTTCCAAAAGTGGCACCACGAACGACACTCGTCTTTTTAGTCTGACGCGCTCTTCACTAGCTTGTGCTTGCGGACGAGGCTGCATTCAAGCAGCAAGTTGCAGACGATGCAGCTACGTCAAAGGCACGCGTCGAACGCCGTCAGCAAGTTCAGAACAGGGTCAACCATGAACGCAACCAGAACGCCCAGCGCAAGCTCGACAAGATCGCTGGTCGCGAATGGGACTCGACTAAAGCTGACTCTCCCACCACTAGTCGTGGTCCTCCTCCTACACGGTTCGTGCACAATAGTGTATCATTTCATCCACCGTTCACACTCCATGCGCCTTTACTAATGGTAGGTTTGCTGAGGACGCCTCTCAGCCTTCCGAAGGAAATTGGAAACTTGCCCGTGAGCAGCAAGACGCACGTCCCGACAGGCCGTACAAGGCCAAGCAGCCCGGCAAACCCAAAAACCGTCCGCCCAAGCCTGAGGGCGAAGCAGGCGATAAGCAGTCAAACACCGGCGAAAAAGTGGAAGGAAGCGATTCATCTGCTTCAGACGACGACGCTGCGGCACCTGGTCAGGGTAATCAGAGGGGTCGTGGTCGAGGTCGAGGGGGTCGTGGTGGTCGTGGTGGTCGTGGTGGCGCACGAGCACGCGCTCGAACGACTGCAGACTCGACAGACGACGAAGCCCCTAGTGCGCCAGAATATTGAAATGATCGCCACTTGACTAACCACGCGAACTGTAGAGAGTGCTCAAAGCTCTAAGCCGCTCAAAGGTCAGTGATTTGGTGACTCTAGCGGCTCCAGAACTCACATTCCTTTCAGCCGACGTGCAGCAGGACGCTAGCCGGGCCGGAGACGCTGCCAACAGCAAGAGTGGATGGTAGGAACCTCGACCAACATATTTGTAGACCCGATTGCGGTCGCACGTGTCATGCACCTTCATTTCTTGATTTACCCTCGCCGCTATGAATGTGCGTATCTGCACGCGGCAAGACCTGCGATTAGCTCACCTCGCACAGGTAGGGTGACGGACGGTAGGAGCAAATCCCAACGCGGAATGCATATTTTCAGCATCTCATCTTTGTTTGATGTACTTATAACGCAACGCGGTGGCTCTCGAAGAATTATATACTTTAGCGAAATGCATGACAACAAACAGCAACGCTGGTCACTTAGAAAGTGGGATCGTCAGGTGTCAGCCCTCCCCATGCACCGAGCGCGCCATCGTCGTGGAGGCATCCTTCGCTGGCTGGATTCGCCGCCCACAGAACTCAACTGCAACACCGATAACACGACTCTAGCCGCCCCTTGAGGTCCACGACGCAAATGCGACAGAGAACCCACAACTCTTCCCTGGCGATTTCCTCTCCACGCCGCTCATCTCTGGGATCATGGCGCGTAGTTGTGCTCGCACCATTCAAACTGACACAAGCCTCGGCACTTGACCTGCCCGCCAGTACGTTCGCGCCACTGACGCAACCTTCGCAGCACCGCCTCCACACACTGTACACCACACGTTTGAGGATGCCCGACCCGAGCCTGAACTGCGCGGCGGTGACAGAAGCGGGCAGGCGAGCGGCCTTTAAGCTGCTCTATACGACCGAAGATCGTATCCCGCGACCACGATCCGTGCGCGTCAGGTCGTGCGTTATAAGACGCCAGTGCACAGCATCCTGCCAGATTATGTGGTGTACAACAGCGGCTTCGCGGGCGATGTTGCGACTTGGGGCTGGTCGGAAATTGTGGTCACGGAGGAGCGGGACGGTGAGTTGAGGAAGTGGCAGGGGAATAGACGGTCATGGCACATATGCTCCTCCGGTGAGACAGGTCTCTAGCATGGTTTTGGTTCGCTGGGTAACAATCGACTTGAAGGTGTATGCGGGTGCAGCGTACTCTGCCTGCCGACGGAGGAAGGCAGCTCGACGGGCAGGATTTCACAAACCACGACCCTTGCTCTAAAAGACAAGGTGCAGCTGACGCGACAGCACAGGAGGGTTTCGCGTGCGCTGAGACAAACCACAATCCTGACCAAAGGGGTGCCACGCTCCCGCTCTGATTGTGGTCCACGTCGCACTCACCTGCACACCATGCTTGACTCATCGCCGACCCGACCCAGGTGCTTACGTTACGCGCGCCGGCGCTTCGAGCTGAGGGCGACGAGAGGAAACTACCACCTCGCACCCTCCGCTCGGGCAAACGAAGCCACCTACGAAGCTTTGCCGTCGGGGAAATAGAAGGTACCCCCGTGTCTCCTGAATGTATCGATTGCGCGCAGTCACTCGAACAAACGAGTACTGGCCCTGACCGTGTCGCGTCGACATGCATTCAGCAATTGACGAATGCACAGGATGTGCGGCAACTGTTGATGTGAACCCTTGCTCGACCTTGTAGCAGGAACGGTCTGGCACCTGCAACCCGATGGGCGACAGGCAGAAGGGACAGGCGCACATGGTGTCTTTCTGTGCAAGGCAAGTCTGTGAATGGCGGGACCAAGCAAGTAGAGGAGCGTCCCCTTTGATTGTGGGTCCCTCGCTGCCGGCGCAGGACGAGAGGAGCACACGCAGCTACATGCAAGCCACCACTACAGGACAGTTGCCCATGTGCAGCAGAACGACGGGCCACTGTGGCCGTCTGAATGTGCGGTCTGTGATACGCAGCGCATCGGAGAGGCGCGTACTGGACACAAATTTCCCGTCTGACAACGTGTCATCACAGGAGCATGGTTGCGCGCAAACATCACGTGAGCATGATCTGAAGGGCTCGGCGTACGGCAAATGCAAAGTCAAGGGTTGGGACGACGGAAGGGGGGACACGAAATTAAGGGTTAGATGACGACCACCACGACAAGCAATGCCTGCGCGACTGGTCGGATCGGTGCGGGCACGGGGTCGGCGACGGCCTGCATGCGGCGGTGGGCGCTGGGACTGGTCCGGGGCGAGGACTGGGCGGGGCGTCGCGGCGGCCTATGGTAGGAGCGGAGTCGGAAGAAGACCATGCGTGAAAACTCCGACACTCGCGCAGGTTTATATACCCCAAAAAAAGGTGCCATTACGAGCTCTAACAATACATGAAACGACGGAGCATGACATCGCGTGTGATCAGTTGTAGACCTGATACAACGGCGTGCTCGAGAACTTGGTACCTTGCCTCACGACCTTTTCAACGGCATCCAAAAAGTCGCGCTCGGTTGCAACCTTCCTCCGCGCGCGAATGGCAAACATGCCCGCCTCCGTCGCTACAGACCGCAACTCTGCACCCGTAGTGTTGGGACAGAGCCGAGCGATGAGGTCAAAGCGAATGTCGCGCTCGACGCTCATGCTGCGGGCGTGGATGCGCAGGATGTGTGCGCGGCCCTCATTGTCGGGAAGTGAGAACTCAACACGACGGTCGAGTCTGCCGGGGCGGAGCAAGGCGGGGTCGAGCGTGTCGGGACGATTTGTGGCCATGAGGACCTTGATGTTGCCGCGGGGGTCGAACCCATCGAGCTGGTTAATGAGCTCGAGCATGGTGCGCTGTACTTCGTTGTCACCACCAGCACCATCATCAAAACGAGCGCCACCGATGGCATCGACCTCGTCGAAGAAGATGATGCACGCCTTCTTGGTGCGCGCCATTTCGAACAACTCGCGAACCATGCGTGCACCTTCACCAACATACTTCTGGACAAGCTCAGAGCCGATGACGCGGATGAAGGTGGCGTCGGTTCGGTTGGCAACAGCCCGGGCGCAAAGGGTCTTGCCAGTGCCAGGCGGTCCAAAGAGCAAAACACCCTTGGGCGGGTCGATGCCGAGGTTGACGAAGCGCTCTGGGTTGATGAGAGGGGTCTCGACGACCTCACGCAGCTTCTCGATCTGCTCCTTGCAGCCTCCGACATCGGAGTATGTCACGTCGGGCTTCTCCTCGACCTGCATGAGCGTGACGGAGGCGTCGATTTTGGGCGGCAAAGGAATCTGAATTTGATACTTGTTACGGTCGACTCTGGAAACAACAGGTAAAGTGAGCGAGGTGTCAGCCTAGCTAACGGCGCATGTCTCGATGCTTACCCAACACGCATGCCCTCCTCAATATCCGTAGGGGCGACACGATCTCCGAGGCCGACAACGAACTTTGCAATCTGTTTTATGTTGATGACATACTTGTCCTGTTCGTCTGCGCCTTTCTGGCCCTGAACAGCGCCAAGCGGGTTGACGGCCTGAGCGGCAGCGGCAAGGTCGGGATTCACGGGAATAATCTTGGTACAACGAGCAACTTGGAGGGGATGCTCCTCCTGCATGCGCTGTCTATCTGCAGGGATGTCCCAGAGGTTTGGGGCAGCGAGACCAGTGTCGGATTCTTTGACGCCTAGGGTGCTGTGTGAGTGCTGACGCGTCGCAGCGCGTCGCAACGCGTTCGATGCATGCTCACCTAGCTTCTCATTGACACGTTTCTGGATCTCTTTGATATCGTTTTCGGTCTGCTTGAGCTTGCCTGCGTATGGACCTTGGCCCTGTACGATAATGCGGTGTCAGTACGCGCAAAGAATATGCAGGTGGCGCGCCGCACGTAGGTTCGCAGAATCTGGATGTCGCTCTCATCAAGGGCTGCAGCAGATGGTCAGACAGCAGTATACAGATGAGCGGTTATAGTATGTGCGTACCTTGGATCTTTTCCTCCTTCTCGTCGGTACGCTTCTCGTCTGCGAACGCAGGAAGGTGAGCACTCGAGAATCCCAGTCGAACAGCCCAAACGCACACTTCTCCCAGTCACTGAAGACAACAATGAGGTATATCAGTCTCAAGGTCGGTCGTAGGTTGAAATACGCACGCTTTGGGTGGCATTGGTGATGGTGAGTGTGAGACGGTGGAGAACGCGCGGCTGCGGTTCGGAGACAGCCGAATCCATCCCTGTTCAGCTGCTGCGACATATCTGCAATGGCCGGTGCTCTCGACAACGCAAAGGCGCAGCTGCCCAAGATCAGAGACGAGGACAGAGAGTCCCGTTTTGGCCGTGTATATGGTGTCTCTGGCCCTGTCGTTATCGCCGAGCATATGGCTGGCTCAGCCATGTACGAGCTCGTCAGAGTTGGGCATCTGGAGCTCGTCGGAGGTCTGCGCCATCAGATCGTACTGGTGCTCGGACTTGTACTCACCATTCACTTTGTCTTACAGAGGTCATTCGCATTGATGCAGACAAAGCCACCATCCAGGTCTATGAGGAGACCTCTGGCGTCGCCGTCGGTGATCCCGTCCTTCGCACCGGGAAACCTCTCTCCGCAGAGCTTGGTCCTGGTCTCATGAACAACATCGTTGACGGAATTCAACGCCCGCTGCGTGTGCGTCCAGAACTACCATATTCTCTTAGTGCCTATGTTCATGACGCCTGCGTATGCGCCCCATTCCCAGGACATTCAAACCAAATCCAAGTCGATCTATATCCCTCGTGGAATCAACACAGAAGCCCTTGATCGTGCTCTCAAGTGGGATTTCACACCCGGCCAGTTCAAGGTACGTTGCCTCCACTCCACTCACGATATGCTCCGTCGCTGAGCAGGTGCGACTTCCCCCTCCCCCTCGTCCTCACGTAGGTCGGTGATCATGTTTCTGGGGGAGACATCTTTGGCACCGTCTTCGAAAACTCCCTCGTCGACAAGCACAAGATCATGCTCAATCCCCGTGCTCTCGGCACCATCACACACCTCGCCGAGAAAGGCTCGTACTCTGTCGACGACATCGTCCTCGAGACTGAGTTCCAGGGCAAGACAACAAAGCACACCATGATGCAGCTCTGGCCCGTCCGAGCACCTCGCCCCAACGCCCAGAAACTCACCGCCGACTTCCCTCTGCTCACGGGCCAACGTATCCTCGACGCTCTCTTCCCCTGCGTCCAGGGCGGCACCACTGCCATCCCAGGCGCTTTCGGCTGCGGTAAGACTGTTATCTCCCAGGCAATCTCAAAGTTTTCCAACAGCGACATCATCATCTACGTCGGATGTGGCGAGCGTGGCAATGAGGCGAGCCCACACGTTTCGCCCGCCCCCTATCCGTCAGCACTAACATCATCATCGAATTCAGATGGCTGAAGTCTTGATGGAGGTATGTCTGTGCTGTTTACCGAACTCGTCGCTAGTCGGTAACCGCGCTCTTCCATATCGCAGTTCCCTGAATTGACCATGGACGTTGGCGACCGCCAAGAGCCCATCATGAAGCGTACGACACTTGTCGCCAACACCTCGAACATGCCTGTCGCTGCCCGCGAGGCCTCCATCTATACTGGTATCACGCTCTCCGAGTACTGGCGTGACCAGGGAAGTAATGTCGCCATGATGGCCGACTCGACCTCCCGGTGGGCCGAAGCGCTGCGCGAGATCTCAGGTCGTCTCGCAGAGATGCCCGCCGACTCTGGTTACCCGGCCTATCTCGGAACCAAGCTCGCCAGCTTCTACGAGCGCGCTGGTAAGGTTGTCTGTCTTGGTAATCCCAAGCGCGAAGGCACGATCTCGATTGTCGGCGCCGTCTCGCCTGCCGGTGGCGACTTTTCCGACCCGGTTACCACGTCCACTCTCGGCATCGTTCAGGTCTTCTGGGGTCTCGACAAGAAGCTCGCGCAGCGCAAGCATTTCCCGTCCGTCAACTGGAACGTTTCGTACTCCAAGTACACCAAGGTCCTGGAACCGTATTACGAACGAGAGGCGCCTGGCTTCGTTGACCTGCGTACGCGAACTAAGGAGATATTGCAGAAGGAAGAGGATCTCGCAGAGATCGTGCAGCTTGTCGGCAAGAGCGCATTGGGCGAGAACGACAAGATCACGCTCGAGGTGGCACGCATGCTCAAGGACGACTTCCTACAGCAGAACGGCATCAGCGAGTATGACCGCTTCTGCCCCTTCTACAAGACGAGCGGCATGCTCCGTAACTTTGTGACTTTCCACGAGGAGGCGGTCAAGGCGGTCCAGGACGGCAGCGACCTCACATTCGCCAAGATTAAAGATCTATGTGCCGACGTTATCTTCAAGCTTTCGCAGATGAAATTCGAGGTGTGTGCGCTCGCAACTCCTAGGATGATATTCTGACACGTTGGTTTCATAGAGCCCGTCGCAAGGGAAAGAGGCAGTGTCGAAACACCTGGACGACCTGTACGTCGAGATTCAGGACAAGTTCCGCACGCTTGGCGAATAAACGCTCTGTCTGTTGCCTCGCTCGTTATCATGCTGCACGTTTGTCTCTTGTCGGACGATTCTCTATGCACCGCTACAATACAAAGACACGAGTTCATTATGGTACACGTTCGCATTTTTCTCCCAAGTAATCCCTGACGTCGCGTCATGCGGATGCACTAATGCGGTCATACCTGGTCGTCGGCATCGTCCACGATGGCAATGATGACCACGATAAAGACCATGGTGCACACAACGAGAAACATGGAGTTATATAGTGCATCGAGACCGAGGAAGCCTCGACCGGTGACCAAACGGTGTGTGTTGTTGAGAAATGTGCGCACGGCGCCAACGGTAAGTAGTATGCTCGCCACAACGAGCAGGACCGAGCATGCAATGTCGTGCGAGTGAATGTGTTCGCTGGCTTGGGTCAGGCGCGTGTGCAATCCAAACGAAAGGGACAGGAGTCCGAACAGCATTGCCAACCTGTCGGGATTCATGGCCAGAGCTCAGTCGCAAGCTACACATGTAGACTCGGACGTAGATACCTGAACTGTGACAGGAAATTCCGTTCCTGAGCACAGCCGTCGCGGCAGTCTGCTGCTTGCAGGACGAACATGGAGGATGACGAGCGGTGGAATTTCGACGGCCGCTGATCCAAGGTTGTCATCGTCCCGCCGTCTTCCTCATGGCTTGGTTGGACATCGTGGCCACCGCGAGCACAGTGCTCTTCCGCGTCGCTGTCTATCTATATCTCAGAGTGGTGCGCCCTCTCTCAGCTCATGTGCACGCGTTATTTGCTAACCACTGTGCACATTGTGGTGCAGCTGCCCGCGCGGTTCGCAAAGTTCATACTCCCGCCACTCTTCGTCATATCCACGGCAGCCAATGTCCTCGTACAAAAGCAGCTACCGCGGGCCGAAACCCAGACAACCCATCCACTGCTCGCAGACGTAGACGTAGACGTCAAGACTGAAACCCCAACGCCGCCAACGGCGGCGAGCGCCAAACCCGATGTCAAGCCTCGCACCACACACGTACCTCAGCAACCCTCCAGCTCGGCATTCAAGACTGCGCTCCAGCGCGTGTTTGACCTTCTCAGTGGAACAAATGTTCGCAAGTCTGGCCTCAACGTCCTCGGCAACACCCTTCTCTTTCTCGCCGCCGTCGACTTTACAGCCCACCCGTTCATTTATCAGTACGAAGACGTCGTGTTTGCGCGCGTCGGCGCAGTGACACACAACTCGGCCAAGATTCAAGCACGGTACCCAGGCCTAGAGACCAATTCGTCTCGCATCCGCTACCGAAGTGCTGCCGGCTCCGCGGCTTGGAAGGATGGACCCTTGTTGACATTCGACGACTCACATGACTTTGTTGCGGTCGGAAAACTCACTGGACTTTATCCCAGCACCCACTACGAGTACATTTTGGCGTACCCGAACGCGACCCAGCTGCCCTACCCCGCAACGCCGTTGCAGTTCCGCACTTTCCCTGATACCAGCCTCACCTCAGCCTCCGGCACACACTTCAAGTTCCTCGTTTCGAGTTGCGCGATGCCCAACTTTCCGTATATGCCATTCAGCGGAACACGCGTCAAGGGCTTCGACTACCTCGCCACCTTCCTCGGTTCCAACGGCTTCGAGTCCCGCACTGCGGCGACGCACAGCGAGCAAGCCGAGCCAGTGGAAGAGGCAGCTCCTACCGTCGATATCGATGACTTTGTACTAGAATCTGATGCGACATCGACCACACCCTCGACGACGACACTCGTCACTCCTACCACTCCGGTCAGCGATACACCAGCGCCGTTCATTCCGACCGAGTTCATGCTGTTCCTCGGGGACTTCATCTACGCCGATGTCCCATGGGGCGTTCAGACCTTGTCGCACTACCGTAGCCTCTACCGCCGCATGTTCGCGAGCCCAAGTGTGCGCAAGGTGTATGAAAGCCTACCGATATTCACCATTTACGACGATCACGAGGTAAGCACCGCCGTCACTTCAGCTACGACGCTATCTCTGACCAAATATGACCTGCACAGTTTGTCAACAACTTCGCCGGCAACTCGAACCAAACGAAGGAGCCCTGGACGAACGCATCCACGGCGTACCACGACTATCTAGGTGCTGCTAATCATGATATTCGCGGCGGCCATAGCTATTACGAGTTTCGTTACGGCGACAGCGCGTTCTTCGTGCTGGACACTCGCAAACACCGTTCCGATGAGACTGCCGATCCAGAAGAACGCACTATTCTGGGCGACGCTCAGCTGGCCGCTCTTCACAACTGGCTCGCACGCGTAAATGGGACGGCCGTGTGGAAGTTTGTTGTCAGCAGCGTCCCACTATCCACCTTGTGGGCATACGACGCGAAAGAGGACAGTTGGGCGGCATTCGACAAGGAGCGTCAGAGCGTGCTATCCGCGCTCACGACAGTGGACAACGTGGTTGTGCTCACCGGCGACCGGCACCAGTACGCCGTCATCGACTTCTTCGGCGGTCGGTTGCTTGAGATCAGCACCAGCCCGCTCTCGCAGTTTGATCTTGCGATCAAAGGCATCCCGGCTCTTGGGCGCTGGGCTTCTGAGGAGACTTTCAATCGGACCGTTGTCGCGCTGAACGCGACCGACGGTACAGAGTATCAGGCGACCGTTCAGACTCCTGTTGAGCGTGTCCTCGAATACATACCCAAGGTCGGTGACTATATTGTACCGTTTGGCCACTTCCGAACGCTCACTGACATGACCTCGCACGATCCTGTAGGGCAATTACAAGGTCTCTTCCATCGAGGTGGACACGACCGACCGCGATGCGCCGAAGCTTGTGGCAGAGCTGATCGTCAGCGGCAAGAGTGTCTGGCGGATTGCGGTGGCCGGAAAGCCAGTTCGGTTGTCGGCGACGCAAGCACTCGGTCGCCAGCTGACTCAAAGCTTCAAGGACATCCTCGGGTTGGTCCGCTTGAGTCCAGGTAATTGGTTTTGAACAGTTGCTTGTGACCCATATGCTCCTATCCGCAAGATATAAGTCATGACACCTGAAGACACGAACCTGCCTGTAACCTAGAAGCAGATACACCTACTATTTTGTGCTTGGCCTGCTGCTTGTTCGTTGTTCGTGGAGCCATGTTCTTGGATGGCTTGGAATGTTCAAGTGTTCAGACAATTACACTGAAAGCCAAATGCAAAGAGCCTCCTCATCACAGCAGGGTAAGCTAAAGGTCTTGAAGACCTCTTATCCGTGCAGATATGTGGCATAGTTGGCTAATCACATAGTCGGATAAGCAAAGCTAAGGTGTGTGTAACCAGTGTAAATCGAGCCTCAGATAACCTTAAATAATATCCAAGTTTGACATTATCATCCAAAGGATAGGTGACCATATCTGGCTAGGGCAGCTGGTCATATCTGTTAGACAAACCATGGCAGATAAGTGGCTAATGTCAGCAGCAGGACTTCAACTTGGCTTTTCTACACCATATCCTCACCAAACTGCATGCCAACCTAACCTGATTTCCCGCAACTTTATGAGTTTCCAAGTTTGGATATCCACCCCACCCATCTGACACCAATTTTAATGTCAATATGGCATGAAAAGTAGCTTTATCAGACATTAAAATGTCATTGAACAATTATTACAGAAGCTGTGCTTCATAAAGCAACTGGTATGGATATGGATATGGATATGGATATGGATATGGATACAGTTTCTTTTGTCTGTTTCCCTAAGTAACTCTGTCATTTCTTTTCTATGTGAAGTGGCTATGGTCGGATATGGATATGGATATGGATAATGTATTTTACAATCCTCACAGTCAAGTCCTGTGCATGATTATCTGTGGTGACTATGGTCAGATATCTGTATATGCATAATGTATTTCATTGTCCTCACAGACAAGTCCTGAACAAATTTATCTGTTCTCACACTGGCGACTATGCTCGGATATCTGCATATGGATAATGTATTTTATTCTCCTCACAGACATGTCCCGAACACATCTATTGGTGACAGCTATGGCCGGATATCTGGATATGGGTATTTGTTTTTTTTTATTCTGGTGAATCTGGTTCATGTTCTTTTCTTTTCTTCCACACCCGGCCACAAGCTTGCAGTTATCTTGTGAATTTGAGTTACCCATTGATATTTCATTGAGTATCACCAGCTTATCCATCACTAAGTCCCATTAGGTGACTTAGCCAACTATTGCACATATCCATTCGGATAATAGGTTGTAGAGACCTTTAGCATATCCTCTTGTACTGAGGGTACTGGGGAACCGGCAACCCCTAGGCTCGATGTGTGCCAGCTGCCAGCTGCCTCAGAAATAAGCACCCAACTGACAGCTCACAAGCTAGAAATCATTTGTTCATTTGAACACCATGGATTGATGTATGTACTTCTAATTTTGAACTATGTGCACTATTAATCCCTTCTAGTCCCAATTGCGAGCCATTTTAGGAGTTCATAATCAGCAGGGACCTGGTTATGGTGACTGCTGAACCGAATTTCTCACGTTAACTAGACCTTCAAACCACTATGTACACTGTTCCTACTAACCAAGAAGATAATTTTGGGCAATTATAAAGAGAATGTAAAGAGGTTTTTTTCTCTGGCAACTTATTTTTATGGTATTTCACGTTTTATGCTGACTAGACACAAACACTCTTTAAAAATGGCACTAGATAAGCTGAAAAACTGTAATCTCAAGAATCAGATGTAGGGAGCTTGTATTGGAGGTACAGATAACAAATAAGCAGGTGGGACACTTTTGGGGGCAAATTGAGTGGGTGTTGCCAATCCCCACTGTTCAGCAGAACCTGCCCCAGCTTGGGCAGACTGAAGAGGCCATAGACTGCTGTACCTTGTGTGGCAATGTAGCTGGCTGCACCATGATGAGTCTTCCTGACAGTTTCATAACTCACCAAGCTGTTTCTTAAGGTCACCCTTGCTGTTGACGGCAGGTGCTGGAGCACCCAGTGCAGTGATGGCAGAAGGTGAAGCTGCAGCCACAGGCAAAGGCGATTTGGTGAGGTCTGTGCATCCACCGCTGCTGGTCTTGCTGCCGCTGTCTGACCTTGCCTTCTTTGCAGTTGTTGCTGGTGAATCCTCAGCTGTGTCACTGCGTGTACACTTCTTGGGATGTGTGGTAGTTGTGTAATGAGACTCATATAGTAGAGTAAGAGTGAGTGAGTGTGGTAAATGAAAGTGAGACATGAATGAAGGAGGGGGATAGAGAACATGAAAGTGGTGGTGAGAGCAAGAGTGCTGCCGGAGGCTGCATGTTGTGATTGTCAATGAGGATCACTATATACTGTGTCACAGCCTCCATGACATCTTGTGGCACTTGGCCTCCCTGTGCTTGAATTGCTGTATTGATTGGTGAATCACAGGTAGTGCTGGATAATCAAAAACTATGTGGGCCTAGCCGTACCCATACCCAGCTGGATTGGGGTAAGCCACGCACAGGTCACTCATACCTGTGTAATTGGCTACATAATGTAAGAGTAGAGGATTGGGTGATGAGGCCGTGGGCATGGTGCCTCACTTATTATTGAGGCTGGGGAGGTAGAGAGGCGGCAGCTGCCGCATCACCTTGGAATCTCATGCCACCAGTTGCCAGAGCTCATCTCATTGTATATGCAAGTAGTGTGGGTGGTGTCAGCCCAGCGTTGCTCTGGCGCAAATGACATGAGATCTGCAAATCAGTTTATCCTCTGTACCATCTTTCACACCTGGACCCTGGTATTCATCCTACCAGCCAAAAGCATGCCCCAGATGCCTCACCCAACTTGGTCCAATAATCTATCTTATCTGCCTGAGGTGGCTCATCAGTGAGGATGATGGTGAGCCAGATGTAAATGTTGATGAGATGGCAGTGGTGACGGTGGAATGGCTGGAGCAGCATGTGAGTGAAGTTCGTTGTGCACTTGGAAAGGTATGCACTCTTGCTCTTGTTCATCCCACATGCCGCCAGCACCAGGCATCCCATCCTTGAGGTGGCCGGTTGGAGCTGCCACTGATCTGGCCGTGTGTGTGTTGCAAGGATGCAGGTGACCTTGACGTGACGCACCACCATTCTCATGGCCATCTGCCCTTCTGCTCCCACCCCAGTGCAACGCACATCACTCCAGTGGATTCCACCTGCATTCTTTGCCCGCATGCTGATATTTTTCATTCTCAGCTTTGCCATGTCGCCTTCAAGACAATCAACTCAACAATGATACTCCTGCCCACCTGGCGCAGGACTTGCCATGAGTGGAGTCTTCCTGAGTGACTCATCCCGTGTGATGTTTGCACATGCTGGGACTCAACAAACAACCTGCTCGCATTCGTTCTACAGTACCACACTGTGATTGACAACTTCACCTCTGACTGTGCCACTGGTCTCCATGCCTACGAACTCAAGGAGGAGGAATGGTGTGCACTTGAGCAGCTGCAGACGGTGCTTAAGGTATATTCTACATATGTCTTATTTGTCGCTCCTGCTCACTGATCACACTTTCTATGAACATTGACTCGGTGTTCAGCACATTCAAGGATGACTAGGGTAGGACACAGGTCTACCCATGGGTGTCCTCAGCCCAACCTGACCCGTACCTGCTGCGGGTTTGACCCGCCAGACCCACGGGTCAAAGGGTCGTTGTGGGTTTCTCACGGGTCTCACAGGTGTTGGGTCTGGGCTCGGGTCTCAAGGGTATGCACTCCAATTCCACATTCCAAAGCGATATATTTAATATATAACTCTAGTTTTGTATTTATCAGAATTATGATCTACCCATACAAAGGTTTGGGATAGGTATACAGGTAGGAAAGCACAGTGAGTGGAGGGGTGGGTTGAGAAGGTAAGCATATGGCTCAAAGTTTAGTATATACAATGGTAATATGATGGTGGAAATAATGAATGAGTTGAAAGGGTTCGAAGTGGAGGGTGGGCACACGAGATGGTAGGGAGAAGCGGCGAGGAGCGAGTGAGCCAGAACTGGGATGCGCGCGTGCAAACGATTGAGAACGATCTTGACGGGGACGCGTCCGTTTGGCACGATAGAGCAACCGCCGGATAGCCCTTGAACGGGGCTATCTAGCGGTATGCGGGGGCGAGGGCACGCGTGGAGGAGTGGAGGCAGGGGAGGATGCGCGAATTCGGCGATCAGAACGCACCTTGAGATGTGCGCTATAGCGCTGTAATACGATGTCAGTGCCTGGCATATGGTGCTGAAATGGGGCCAAATGATCCTTACGTGGTGTGGCAGGTTGGGAAATCAGTGAGAAATGAAAGGGGGATGCACGGAGGAGAGAGACAGCAATTACGGTCATTTCCAGTGATTGTTCTTGCACTCTCTCTCTCCTCTCGCGCGTCCGCCTTCTGTCTCCAACTCATTTCACAACCCTCCATGCCATGCCAGGATTATTTGGCCCCATTTAGGCATCATATGCCAGTCACTGACATTGTATTACAGCGATATAGC
>Ga0247815_10000784_pt1 | contig 24621 bp, 23 predicted proteins | sample UWRJL194509B1_FD_181014 | JGI IMG/M metagenome (GOLD analysis project Ga0247815, IMG submission 181014) | Plant litter microbial communities from Arlington Agricultural Research Station in Wisconsin, United States - UWRJ-L194-509B-1 | ecosystem: Environmental > Terrestrial > Plant litter >...
CAGGGAAAACCGCCATCGCACAAAGTATATGCCGGAAACTCAGTGCGCATTCGAACGCCATACTCGGCGGAAGCTTCTTTTGCTCGCGTTCGAGCGGGCTAGCTACTCAGGGTGATGTGCTTTGTGTAATTCCGACGCTTGCTCAACTCCTAGCGCGTCAGTCCGTTGAGTTCAGCAACTCGCTTGGAATCGCATTGACCCGCGACCCGGACATTCTGCACAAGCCAGTGTCCATACAGGTCGAGCGACTCTTGTACATGCCACTGCTCGCTGTTAAGGCCTCTCAGGCCTCTCAGCAAGTTATCGTCTTTGTCATTGACGCACTGGACGAATGTGGTGGTCGGTTGACTGCTGATGAGCAGGCGAACGACGTTGAAAGTCGCGATATCGTGTCCAAAATGCTTCAGGCATTGGTAGATTTCTCACTGCACGAGGTGAAGCTGCGCGTAAAGTTCTTAGTTACTTCACGACCCGAGACACACATTCGGGACACGAAGATATCTGACACCATGTTCAGCAAAGTTTTGCACCTACACACCATCGACAAGAGGCAGATCACCGAAGACATCCGCCTATATATTTCTACGCGTTTGTTGGATAGCCCACGACTGCGCGCCGAGTTCAAAACCGACGATGTCGAAATGCTCACTCAGCTATGCGACGGTCTATTCATTGTCGCAAAGACTGCTCTGGAATATGCCCTTGGCAAAGGTTTGGATAGGGCTCGCAGCCAATTCAAGACATTACTCGACCACAACAGCGGATCACTGAGTAACCAGGCCACGGCGCCACTCGATCGCATGTACGGCTTGATTATACAGAATGCTACAGACAACGAGCAGCCCAATGTGGATGATTTCCAGGCGATGTTGCGGCTGCTTGCATCGATACTTTCTGCCAGGATGACGCTCTCAGTCGCGGTGTTGGCGCAACTGCTTGATGTGGAGGGATACGTCGTACGCGCGGGCCTATCTCAGCTGCACGCTGTTGTTCACGTGCCTGAGAGCAATGATATACCGGGTCTGCGCACTGTACATGCATCCTTTGGTGACTACCTGTTCAGTCGTGCGCCAACACACATCCGTATTCGCCGACTACTCGGCCACGAAACGCTAGCGCGCGCGTGCTTTGATGTAATGAGTGGACATCTTCGTTTCAACATTTCTCAGAGCAGCTCTTCATACTGGCCTAATTCATCAACACAGACATGCGGTATCCCTCCTCTACTGGAGTATGCATGCCTGCACTGGGCCCATCACATTGCTGCATGCAACGCTCGCGATGCTCCTGACTCCAACCTTGCCGCATTTGACCAGGACATTGACCAGAAGTTCCGTCCCAAGTTTCTGTTCTGGCTCGAAGTACTCAGCGTCTTGCGCAAGGTCGGCTTCGCGGCTGGACTGCTGCTGATTGCAAAGACCACAGTAAGTCTATCGCTGCGACACTGGTATACCAATTCACTTTGCCACAGGTCAAGAACCCCACAGTCTCTCGGTTTCTCAATGATGCGAGCTCATTCGTAGCTTCGTCTCATGAAGCAATTGAGCGCAGCGCACCGCACATCTACCTCTCTGCAATTCCGTTTGCAGACAAGACTTCGTTGGTCTACCAAGATTTTGCTTCGCTCTTTACAGGTCTGATCACCGTTGACGCAATCGGTATTGGCTCCCATGGTGGAAGTGCTGTCATGACGCTCACCGGTCATGATGGCCCAGTTTGCTCGGTTGCGTACTCTTTTGATGGCCAGCTTCTTGCTTCGGGATCTGAGGACGGCACAGTTCGCGTTTGGGACATGCAGACACGCGAAGAAATGATATCTCCACTACGAAGCGGCGATGGGTCGGTCCTATCAATCGACTTTGCCTGCACCCGCAAGTGGGTCGCATCAGGCACCGAAGCAGGCATTGTGTGTATATGGAACATTACTTCCGGCCACGCGAATCACCGGCGGTTGAGCGGTCATTCTCGCCAGGTGACGTCCGTGGGGTTCTCGTCAGACAGCTCTCGCATCGCGTCAGCTTCGAATGACAAAACTGCGCGCATCTGGAATTGTGAGACGGCCCAACAGCTTGCGCTTCTCTGTGGCCATACGGGAGCAGTGAACGGGATTGCCTTTTCTTCAGATGGGAAGCTCCTGGCATCCATCTCGGTAGATTTCGCGATCCGACTGTGGCACACCAGTACCGGGCAGGCTGCGCACGAACCCCTGGAACATGCTGGGTGCTACAGTGTCGATTTTTCCCCGGGAGGAAAAATGATTGCTGGAGCTTCTCACGACGGCGTCGAACTCCGCAGGCTCGAGACCGGGCAGACGTTAGCCAAGCTGGATGCTGAAAGTGAGATCCGCTCCATTCGATTTTCGCCAGACGGTCGTTTACTGGCAGCGGCGCATGACTCTCAAGTTCGAGTTTGGACCTTGCAGCCCGATCCAGCCAAAGCTCCCTGGGTTGACCTTCACGGCCACGGAGCTGAGGTCAATTCGGCCACTTTTTCGCCGGACGGCAAGTACATCGCATCTGCATCCGATGACGGGACGATCCGGATCTGGAGTACTGAAAGCGGTCAATCAAACATTGAGCCACTGCCAGCACATGTTGCTCCAGTGAACTCGGTGGCGGTCTCGTGTGATGGTAACCTCATTGTCAGCGGTTCAAACGACCGATCTGTACGAGTTTGGAACGCACATACCGGCGAACCAATGCTTCCGTCCCCGCACGGGCACACGAAGTGGGTGTTGTCAGTAGCCATTTCACCAGATGGGCGTCTGATTGCGTCAGCGTCAGCCGATCATACAATTCGGCTGTGGGATGTTCAAAGCGGAACCGCGATTTGTGACCCGATACGCGGCCACACTAGTTCCATCAGGTCGGTAGCATTTTCTTACGACGGGAGTCGGCTCGCATCAGCATCGGACGACAAGACCGTGCGAATATGGGACATCAGGACGCGACTGGCACTAGTTGTTCGCTCACTGCGGTGCCAGAATTTCGCGCGTGCCGTCGCATTTTCGCCTGATGACGGACTCGTCGCTGCAGGAGACGGGAGCGGCTACATCTATTTCTGGCGAACTGATACAGGCAAACAAGTGGGCGAGGCACTCCACGTAGATGAAATTTGCGTTCTCTCCTTCGCATTCTCATCAGATGGCACGCAGATTGTGTCCGGCGGAGAGGAAAATACGGCGCGTATCTGGAACATTGGCTCACGTCAGTCGGTCCTGCTTCTCAAGGGTCACACGGGCTCTGTCTGGTCTGTCGCCTGGTCGCTTAAAGGAAGTTTAATTGGCACCGGCTCCGAGGATTGCACTGTACGCCTGTGGGACGCGACGTCTGGCACACTGCTTGCAACAATGCATGGCCATAATGAGGGAGTAAGATCGGTGGCTTTCGCACCGGATGGACAGGCTTTCGTCTCAGGCTCTAGTGACTCCACGATCTGTAAGTGGAATGTGGCGGCGGCCTGCAAAAAAATCTCAAAGCGCGATGAAACCCACGTCGCGACGCTCGCATCTGCCGCTCTGGATGACGGATGGCTGGTCGGACCGTCAGGCGAGCTTCTTCAGTGGGTGCCAATCGAGTACCGTGGGTACCTTCAGGTCGTTCTCTGTCAGCTACGGATTCATAGGAGCCGCGTCGTCATCGGAGCAGGGGACAGTGGCCTTCACGCTGGCACTGATTGGATCTCGTGCTGGAGGAAGGCTCAGCATCTTATTTCGTCTCGCTGATGCTGGCTGTGTCCGTTTCTCTCATAACAATACTCCCTCGCAGGTCTTCTTTGTATTGTTGTCAACTGCTATACTGCAATACAAACACAGAGTCTGATCTGATCAAACAGTGTATTCCGAGTACTTTCTTCTGGACATCTTTGCCACTTAGTGGTAAAGCTGAGGAAAATGCAGGAAATGATCCTTCTCATTCAGTGGTAAACTGGTGCGTGAAACACTCCTAATGTACATCGACAAACCTGTTTTTTTTCTGCTGCGTAAGCTTTTCGTGCGTTCTAGACCTGGTTTGCGAAGCCTACGTGAGTTCGTATCATTTTTGCGACCCTGTAGATGGGTCCGGGAAGTGGAATGCACGAACTGTCTCGATGTGCGATGTTAGAGAAAGCGCTTAGTCCTGAGGCAAAGAACGAAACAGGAAGGTATAGAAGATAAGGTCACGAGACTTGGAGGGTTGGTCAAGTATCCTCTAGCAGGAGCTTGATGAGCAACGAGTTGTAAATTGCTCGTAAGAGACCATGAGTCACCCGCCAGCTACCTGAAGATTTAAATTGAGACGGACCGCTAGAGAGGAAAAACGCAGGTACAACGAGAACTCATCTGATATTTAGTGGGTATTTGTGCAAGAACATGGCCAGCCAACGTGTGTGTATCGTGACTACAGACTCGACCATCCGTGCGCGCAAGAAATACCGACGCCTTTTCCCCGCGTAGGTGCGTCGCACTAGTGAGCCAATATTGCGAGGATTGATGGATATAAGGATGAGAGATGAATGGAGCGCTATGTACTCAGTGGAATAGAGGAACGCGAGAACAACATGATGAGAGGCGGTCAACAAGGCGCAGGGCCGGATGCGGGCATGCATTGGCTGAGCCGCGTCAGAGACCAAGGTGCCTGTCGTCGCGCTGTCATCGGCGACTCAGGCTTCTGAGCGTGTTAGACAGGGCTTGCTATGAACATGACGTTCAGCATTATGCCGCTGCCCATAGGCCCGCCGATACGTCTGCCGGTGGGTGTGAGCGGCGAAAGGGCACCAATTGGCGCGAGTGAGGTCACCGGTGCAGGTGAGTGCGGACATAACTGAGGAGCAGCCGCAGGTGCAGGTGCATCCTTTGATGACGATGTATCTACGAAGCAATTGACCAGCGAACGCGCGAGGCCAAAAGCAACGCACCTCCTGCCGCATAGTTAGTCTCCGCCGTAATCTCGCGTTCGTTTCCTTTCTCCATCGCAACGCTCATCTCTGCAATTTTTTGTCCGCCGATACTCGTCGGCCGCGCTATACAACCGCATTAGTACCATCATCAACTCCCCAGACACAACGCAGCTAATGACTGTACGCCCTCCTTTCCACTCGTGACCGATTTAACGTTGCCAGCCGTCGCGGTCCCGTTCGGGCTAGATATTATTTCCCTCTCTATCTTCTCCTGAACCACGAAGTACTGACACGAATGACCAGGTGAAACCCAATGCTAGTTGGGTCCAGCGTGCTCGCAAGCTCATCTCGCAACTGTGTCGCGCAGCCACCACACCCGCCGGAAACAACTTAACGAGGTCTACCTTGTACATTGGGCGTCAGTCTCGATGGGCTTGCGTCATTTGTGAGGTTGGGCGAGGACGGTGATGGGTGGGATGTCGAGCTGAACGGCCGTCGGCCAAGATGCGACACGCTGGATCTGCGACTTTTCGCGTTACCCCCTTCAAGTGCTAGCAACAGGTGGTGTCTTGGCTTCATTACTGGTAGGGTGATGTAAGCTCCTAGCGAGTAAATACGACGCGACAATGCGGCGATGAGCACAGTCGCGCAGATAAGGTTATGAAGTCAGGACCTAGCTAAGCGTGTCAGCAAGCCGCCGTCGCAGATACAACCGCGAGCAATATGATCTGCGTGTGGAGGATGGACCGGGTGCGCACTAATGTCACGCCGTCCAGACAATCTCCAAACAAATGCACTCATTTGTAACAACACTCACAGCTCTGAGTCAATGTCCGACCTCCTCGCCGAGCCCAAACAAATGACGAGCGAGTTGAGTTTTTCTGCCCGCAATGGAACGCAACGGAGAAGTAGGTGGATGCTGGCGCGGTATACACGAGGGACATTCAGGGCCTGTGGCCTGAGGTTAACACGGCGGAGAGATGACAGGGAGGCAGCAAACCAGTCTGACAGCGGAGGAGGGCACGAGGAGGAAGGTAATTAGCCGATGCGTATTTGGACAAATCAATAAACAAGCCTCGGTGAGCGTCGCACGTTGTCGAGGAGAGGTCACGGTCACGCGACCGAGGACAAACTTGCAGCCTTGCCGGATACTTGACCTGCAGTCTCGAGTCAGCGCACTGTTTCCGAACAATAGATGGCACGAACCTGGCTGCGCATTCTCTCCGCGGAATTAAAGACCATAGACGAGCGCATAGGGCACAACACCGAGAGACCAGGCGACTGCTTCTGGTCGGTCCTGTATATGGCCGGGCGTTGACATGTCCCAGCGCCGCAAAGTACAGCGAGTCTGTGGCGGATCGTTAGGGTATCGGAGTGAAGAAACGCTTCAGGTAATGATGACGCACCAGCAAATGACCACAACCACCCGTGCGGGTTGTGCAAGTTGCTCGACTCACCGTTGCTGTGGCTGATTTCCAACCTACGTACCAGTGGCGCGGGCGCGAAATGGAGCCAAGGGAAGGGCCGCACTCAATATTGAGAAAATGGCGACTCAATTTACACTCGCAACCAGCAGCGTAAGAATCTTGTGGTCCAACATTGACGTGCTGTGAGTTGAGCTCCAACGCTGGCGACGCCGAGCTCGTTTTCGCGTCAGAGTGCGATGACATAAAGGCGCAGCGCACTCGTAGACCCAACCCAAGTAGATATTTTATATATTGGTGATGATATTTACAATAGTCGTGCGTAAGGAGGGCAAGCGTAGAACAGGAGGGCAAGAGCAGAAACAGCCGCCAGCGGAGTTTGCGCGATCTGACGCCGTCACTAGCGATCACATTCTTTCCTTCGCACGTTTATTCCGAGATTCTTGGTGCTTTTTATCGACAGTCTCAGTGTATATCCCGTCAAGAGGATGTTGGGAGCTGCAAATATGTCCTCAACCCAACTGGGAGAGCGTGGAAGTGGTACGGCTGCCTCAGGACCGCTTGAACACATAGTTGAGCCGTGTTGCAGATCAAACTCTTTAGTTAAAGGCGTGACCTGCTCCGAGTCACCGCAGGTAGATACTCAATGACATACAGATATTGACCAATCTTGGGCCGTTTAGGGTAATTAGGCGTGCAAGGAGTAGAGATGCAAGAGCGCAAGACCAGTTGTGTCGAAGAAAGAACGGTCATGTTGCATTCCTAAATCAACAGGTGCTTTATCGAGCATTCCTTCATCGTCCGTAATATACGAGTTCGACTTCCTTGTTCTTCATATTGAAGCTCAAGAACAAGCTTGCATCGTTGTGCCTCAACCCGTCTCGCGATCAATACCACTCTCCGAGTTCTTGAACCTCTTTCTTGATAGTTGCAGTAATCTGTGGGGAGTAGAGCTCACAGGCATCTGGATCGGTCTTATTAGATCCAAGTTCAATCTAGGCTGCCGCTGCTCGCGCTCACATCCACCGAATTCCGCCGATCCCAAACCCTGGATTATCAGCGTCAGGCCCTTCCACTGGGACATAAGGCTATACGGGCCCAAGGCTTAATAAATCAACCATATGCAAGACTATCTCAGTCAGGCAAGACTATCCCGAGCGCGCACGAGTTCTAGCGGCAGCCCATGACGAAAGAAAGACCCAAGGACAACTTTCTGGCTCGCAGCCACAGCCAGGCTGGCGGGAACTGATTCGAACATCCATCTCCGTCACTGTCTACCAGTGCGAGTCAATTTTTTCTGTTTCGCTTGTTCGTCAGAGTGTATATTTTGTGTGCAAAACTTGCTATAAACTGGATTTAAATCAGCATTCCTTACATGGTTTTGTTACGCCGATTGAATTCGGGTCTCATAGATCAAGCCGCTCTCCTCGCTTCAACCAACCTCCACCTCTGCCCCAACATTTCGCATCTCTTCAACCTGATCGTCCGAAACCAAACATGACCCGACAAACGCATAGTTCATCCTTACCCACCGAGGTACTCCGTGCTTATCAAGGGACCCTCCCGCCCCCGGATCCTCGCAACTTGCACAAGAAGTTTCTCGCTGTCGCCCGTATCCTCTAACCCATCGAAAGAAGCACTATAAAGCTCAAACCATCCGAGTCGGGGCCAGAAGACCTGTGATTTTTTATTTTCTGCAGGCAATGGTTCAATCTGACACATGAGCCGCAATAGCGCTGCCGGGACCTGCATGGGCCCAGAGAGCTGCATCACCTGCAGATGCTCGAGTGTGGCGAGCACATCGATTTCGGCTTGATCAAACACGTCTAATCGTCTGAGATCGATATGCCGCAGATGACCACGAATGCGGCCTAACAAATCTGAAAAATCCGAGGAACGTCGTCACCAAATCGAGTTCACAAAAGTCACAGCCATTTTAAACCCATCATCAGGCCCTTTTTCTTTCTTTTTTTTCTTCTTTTTTTGTAAATTTGTTTTATTGTCTCAAAATTATTAAAGTACAATTTATCAATTTATGGGCTCTTGGGCTGAGACAGGAGGAGTAGGAGGGGTAGAAGCAGTGGTGTGCTACTGGGACAAGGCACGTGACAGAAAAGAAAAGCGCACCTTAGAAACGTCGCATGACTCCCATATGGTAAGCGGCACCCCAGCGGGCCCAAACCCAGTGCCAAACGCGCGTGGTAGAAGGGTAGAGCCCCGCTCGGGGAGCTACCCATGCTGGGAGGTGCGCGGCAGACAAACGGAGGCAGAAGAACAATGGGCGGAGCTAGAAACAAAGCCAGCTTCTTCTTCTCCGCCGCGCCCGCACCACCGCTTCGAACCCCGGACATACAAGGCGCACCACATGGTAAGTGCCTTCCGCAATACCCACACACATATAAGATAATAAATTTGCAGGGCTGTGGCCTGGAGATCGTGCGGGAGCGGGATGGCAACAACACGTCGCGTCGCGCCGCTTGCACGATCCAGATCACACACAGCACCCCCAGTGCACTTTGCTCACACCCCATGAGTACTGCGTGTCTCTGGGGAAGCTGACATAAGTGGTAGGGGTCCCGTGCGAACACAGGTACCCTGCCGGGGTTTTTCTCTGTCCTTATTCTTGGTATGTCATTTTGCTTTGCTTTTGACAAACTAGGCTCCCCCAGCTCTTACATTGTATATAAAGCTTTGGTATACTATTATTATCATTATTATCATCATTTTCAAAACGTTGTGCCTGGCAATTATACAAAAATGCGGAATTTCTGTGAACTAGCACATTGTCGCATTTGGTGACGACGTTCCTCGGATCTCGGCCGTCTGGTTTCGCGACGAATGCGATACGCAAAGTCTGCGAACGGACTGAGAGCCCCACCATCCAGAGCGATCTTGCAAAGAACAGGCGTTTCGAGCGTCCCTGAGTGCGGCGAAAGTAGATCTTGGGCGGCACGACAAATCCAGAGCATTTCGAGGTTGGGAAAAACCAACTGCGGCGATGGATCGGAGTGTGCAACACTAAGTGTATCGAGTAATAGCCATGCCATGTGGGAGCACTGTCGTGCAAACAAGTCCCAGGTTTCTGTCGACAGAATGCTCTGGACAATCTGCAATGTATAAAATGTAGCTCGTGGCTTGATCTCCATCGGCCAGCGATGTACGACCTGCGGAACGTTGACGAGCGTTACTGCGCTGAGTGCAGACGTGTCTGGCAAGAATGGTCGGTCAGATGAGATTGTATCGTGGCTTGTATCCTCTATCTCTAGGATATTCGACTCAACACCCAAAGTAGATCCGGCTGCAGAGAATTGACGGGCGAGTTCGAGTGTTCGCAGATTCGGGGTCGGCTGCGAAAATAAGGCCAGAATGCGGGTGACTGATGGCTTGCCGCACATGACGATGGAAAACCTGCGCCAGCGGTGGGAACTTTGCTCGAGTGCGAGGAACATTGGCTCCAACAGCTCCATTGTCTGTAATGATTCGCCGAGGAACTGAATGATGACATCGACCGCACCGTCACGTGACCGCTCAAGTACAGTATTCACATAACCTGCTAGTTGTTCAATCTTAGAAGGCTCGTTCTCGAGTGTAACTTGTGGGATGGTCAGGTAGTGCCAGAGAACGGCCGAGCTGAGAGCGATGGCGCGCCAGCGCCGGCATACTGCAGAAGCAACGAATGGTGCACGCGCCCGATCCACATTAGAGCGCAGAAGCTCGGCGTTCGTGTAATCCAGTGGACCAGCGCAGCAATAAGAGAGTATTTCCGTAATCAGCTCCTCTGGGCAGGTGAGGAGCGATTGCGCAACAGTTTCAGACAATGCCTGGCTAGGATTTGATACATCATTGATGTTGGAATGAGAGAGAGAAGAGGGCCGTGGTGACGATGATGCTGCCATGAGAGTGAGAGACAAAGCACGTGCTTTGTTTGGCATTGATGTTCGGACTTTGGGCTTTGCCGTGCTGCATCAGAGCGGGTCACTGCCGGGTTCTGAAACCATGCCCTAATCATCACAGCTCACTCGAGACCGAATTCGATGCACTCTGACACCACTCGTGCAGATGGTGTGGGCCTACGCAGTAACGATGGGCAAATAGCAATTGTTGTGTCGCGCCGTGTCGTGACTTGCTGTGAACTCGCATTCAATCCTGGTGCCTCGAGAAATGCGAGATAGAGTCTCCCGTACGTACTTGTGACTGGGGATGCAGAATTATTGCTGTAGAATCCGGGCGCGTACATGTCTAGAGAATTGTAGTTCACCGTAACTACATCGAGCAATGAAGCATCTTGCTCAATGTCAGCGCTTCGTCCGCACCCGATGCCTCCGCGATTCATCCAGTGCCATTTGCAGCTACTGATGGCGGCGGTGGCGGCGGCGGTAGCGGTGGCGGTTCATGGGTGCGATGAGCTCGTGAGTAGGCCAGCAACACCGAGTGCGCTAATCTGAGGACGCGTGCAGATTGACAAGGCCACGCGTGTCTCCATCCCGGGAACCTCAACCAACAACAGCAGTCACTGCAACGATACCACATTCCTCAGACAGACCAACGGACACACAGCGCACACCATCATAGACAACCACAACCCCACTTCCATTCACATCCCCGCTCACAACAACAAAAAGACCGAGCCAACGCACGCACCAACTCGACACCACTTCGAAAGCGCATGGGGGAGGGTTACATCGATCGACGACGAGAGAGGCAGAAGACAAACGTCGTCGTACGCAACACTATGACTGAGGAAGACGACGCTGACGACTGAGGAGAGAGGAGAGGGATGCACCGGACCCCGCGCGGAACTCCACACACTGCGGACGGCAAGACGGTCGTTGGCTAGCGGTGCAGATGGACGAGCACGTGGACGACAAGCGAGCAGGTGCGGGTCTAAGAGGGGAACGACGAGAACGTCGTCCCGGTCCATACCAACAACACGCACGAACACACGACACTCAAAAACTAAAGAGCAGGCAGCACCAGTGAAAGAGTAAATCAACGACGACGCAGGATTGCAGGTTGTCACCAGACACTCAACACACACGCACGCGAAAAAACAAAACGCACAACAGAGACCAATGGATAAACGAGTACTAGGTACGACCAAATACCAAGTGGGGAGGCCAGAGTCCGACAAAGAATAGAGGGCTCGAGTCTCGCGCACCAAGGTCGGGTAAAAACGAGAGGATGCCGGCAGGCGAGCATGCGGCGAAGGGGGAGAGGGGAGAGATGACGGACGATAGATGGTATGGAGATGGGCGTGAGATGCAGCGAATGCACGAGGACGAGTGGCGGGCTAAAACAAGGAGGTATCCAACATCAAGGGCGTGGGAGGTCATGCACGACAGGACGGGTGCTAGTCGTTTAGTTGACACTGCAAGCACGAGGTCAGTGCGAGGAAGGAGACGAGCGAGAACGAGAAAACGCACCAGTACGAGCGGCCGACCTGCAGGTTGGTGCACTTGGAGTTGATCGCGTTCTTGTTGAGGCTCATGAACTTGGAGAGCGCAATCTTGCCGCGACCGGCGACCTTGGAGCACGAGTCACCCTAAACAACAAGCGTTCGTCAGCACAACCGCACGACAAACTCCAAAGACACCAGTAACAAGACGGAGAGGGAGGGGAGAGAGGACAGGGTGGCGAACGGAGGATGCACGCATCACACCGCAAACGATGTAGACTGAGAACTACACGGAAACGAAAAACCACCAACTTTCCCCGCGTCACCCGCCTCCCATACCGTCTTAGTAGCGACCTGGATGACCCAGATCGAATCGAACAGAACCCGATCAACAACCTACCTTGACAGCCTTAACCGTCTTGCACCCACCGCTGTTGCCCTTGGCCGGAGCCGGGGCCTTGCCCTTCTTGGTGCAGTAAGACTGGCCGATCTACGCGAACGATTAGCGGTCTAGACTCTAGACTAGGCACGCGATACGGCGTACCTTGATGTTGGTGCAGTTCTTGTTGAGGCTGCTGTTGAGGCCCTTGAGGGTGTTGACGCTGACCTTGCCGCGGTTTGCAATCTTGTTGCAAGTGTCGCCCTAAATAATCGAACGTCAGCGGGGACGCTACACGGGCCAAGCAACTGCAAAACGCACCTTGACGGCCTTGACGCTAGCTGCGCAACCACTGCTGCTGCTGCCACCGCTCGACGAACCAGGGCTCGAACCAACGTTGGCCGAGCCACCGTTGCTGGAGCTGCTGCTGCTACCCCAGCGACGAATAGCCTCCTGCAGATAGCCACGAGCGCGCGACTCGGCGCGGTTGTACGCAGTGGGGATCTCGGAGCGCTGCGCGCACTGAGCAAGGTCACCGGCGTTGTAGCCCGGATGGTCGCGAGAGCACTTGAGCAAGGCGTCGAGGAAGTTGTTGGTCGACGTATACGGGTTACGGATATCGGAGCGCGAGCCCCAAGCACCGACCGATGCGCGCTGCTGGTAGATGCCCTCGGAGTCTATGCGCGACCGATGTCAGAGACCGATCAGCAGATGAAAACTAGACATACCCTTGTCACCGCAGTCGAGATTGTGCCAGTTGGACTCGACGGTACCGGTCTCGAACATGGCGAGCATCTCCTACAGACGGGGAAATGAACGGCGTTAGCCAAGCCGCAACAAACGATTCAGACGGGAGCAAGATCAGAACATTGTGCAAACAAGTCACGCGGTTGCAGATGAAACACGCTGTGGCGACATGGGACCATGCGCAGGGAACAGAAACCATCATAACGGGTGAGGGCGGAGTGCGGGGAGACGCGCATCTCGAGGCAGGCTCGGAACGGATAGTGGCGAAGAAGCGGTGCACGGAGATTGACCGAGCACAACAAATGGTTGTGTCGGCTGCCGACGTCGGTGTCGGGCATTCCACCATTGTTTTGAGAACAAGGATGGCAGGAGATGAACATCAAAGTGATGAGGGTCAAACCGAGAGATGAGGCACGGAGGAAGGAACTGGGCCAACATTAACAGCGCTCGCAAAAGCGCAGCATCAGTCCGGACGCGCAAAGCACGCCTGCATACCGGAGCCGAAGCTCGACAGATGCCAGCGCGCGCTGTCTCGTATCCGGATGCGAAACAAAGACAACAGAGCGGGTAATGTGGCATGTCTCGGGACAGAAACACTTGGCGGAAGAGTCGTGTCCTTCCACAAGACGGGGTTTAGACACGACGATAGGAGCAAGTGTTGGAGTAGAAGATGCGTGTGCCCAAGAATAGACGGAATGTCCCAGGCGAGAAACTAAATAACATACCTTGGCATTGCAGCCTCGTTGCTTGGCGATTCCATGCGCGATCCTGATCATTTCCCAGTCTGGAGTGTTGGAGACAGCGCAGTATTCCTGGCGTGCAGCGAGCGGGACGAAGCTGGATACCATCGTCAGTACCAGCTCAAGCGAAGCACTAATAAATGACGCACTCGTCCTCGCGAGCCTCAAGAGGCTTGTCCTCGAGGGTAGGTGCGGCCGAGACGAGGGCGACAAAGATGGAGAGAGCGGCAAAGAACTTCATAGTTGATTTAGGTTGGTTGTTTAGGTTGGTGTGAGAGGGTGTCTGTGTGAAGGACTGTGTGGAGCGTCGACGACCTTGTGAGGGGAGAGTCGAGTGCTGAACGCGAGAAGATTTGAAAAGCGTCAGCGACGGGACGGACACGAGAGGGACGAGGAGAGGCAGGAGGAAGAGGGACGAGAGCTTTGATGTCCGCTTGAAAAACTGCCGCCGCATCGCGTTTGACAGTTTTGACAAGCGCCCGATGTGTGACATTTTCGGACACTAGACAAGGACAAGGGGACGTGTCCGCGCCCAGCGCAAGCCTAATCCGTATGAATGCTGCGACTGCGCCCGTTGCAAGCGAAACAGGACACAATACGCGAGTCTAGCAACCCGCCCACTACATCATTCGACTGGCGTGTACGGGGTAGCGCACACACCCAGGCCAGGTCGTGACAGCCTTGGCAGATCACGCCCCATGCCCTTGTCGTAATCACCCTGGCTCACCTTTGAAAAGAGTAGGGAAACGGAGCGCGGAGACGAGAAGTGACCTGCGGTCGAGCGAAATAGCAGGAGGGCAAGGAATGAAAGACACTAGCGGCCGCAACCGGCGCCAGCCTTTACCTTGACCCTGACCAACTCTCTGCCCTGTTCTTCCAGTGCGCTCTTCTCACACTTTGCCCGTCTCGTTCCCTTGGCACGCCAGTGATGATGATCGCGTTCGTCTGATGTCCGACTAACCCTGAGCATAGCCTCTTACGAAACACCCCACTAGCGTCGCATCCTCTCGTTATTTCTTGTACTACCACACAGTTCACGTGTTGTTGCCTTGACCAAACCCATTAGTCTCTCACGTTTTCGAGGACAAGGCACGTCCCTCATCGGCTCACGGAGCACCCATGACAGGCTTCCTTCTAAATTAGCCCGCCTCATCCGCTGATCGCCGACACGGGAAACGACCGGACCTTCCAATGTCCCACTTGATCGGCTTAGCCCAGCCCGCTTCCGGCGCGATCTCTGCTGCCTCGCTAGCCTGGCTTCGCACGCGCAAACTCCCTCCCTCCGATGACGCCACTTTACATACTCAGGGTGGTGAAGGGGTCGAGGGAGAGCTTGGTACCTGCCGAGTCGACCGCTGACGTCTCCGCTCCGTCCCTACGCAACCCCCGTTCCTCGCTAGTCCTCTTTATCATCTAGTTCATCGAGTCACGTGCATATTTTAACTTCTTCTTTCACCTCGCTTTACTTTGAGCATTGCGTGTCGCCAAGCAAGGCCAAGACACCCGGCTATGAATACTCGCGCCACTGAATTCACCACTTTTCGTATGCGTCGTGTTTCAGTTTCAAACACATCTTCTCTCAGAATCAGATGCATCGCGTCACCGAGCTTTAGCTTGCTATGGACATTCGTCTGAAAGCGTATCCGGTCGGATGATTTTGCGAAAGTGCGCGTTGCTCAATTTCCTTCTTGCAACCCATGATCAACACCGAGTTCAACGAGCATGAGCGACTACCAGCATCTCCACCTTGTTGATAGCCAACCTCTACACGTTTAGATCTCATGCCGCGCGTGCCCGCGAGACCATTCTTCTCGCCGCTCGCTGAGTTCCGTATACGCCAGTATAAGATTGTCTCGTCAGCAAGTCAGTGACTCTCGTGTCCTGTGTGCTTCTCTTCGAGAGTATCACGCAGACTTCATTGTTCGACGTCGCGGGTAGACCGAGATGAAAGTTTCATCGTTACCATTCCGTCCGTCCGCTTTCATGTGTCCTGGTCGTCATTCATCTCCTTTAACCACCAGGCATGCTTCCCTAGTGAGCAGTCGCACGAGCAAAGTACGAACAGTTGATTGTATTCTCAGTCTGGAAGTAACAACGCCTAATCGTGCGCCTATTCAGCTGTGCCACCACTCAGTACTTCTGGAATCGCCCATCTCGACGAGTCAAATAACGGCCACAATTCATGCTGTGATACACGATCTTGCATCTGTACGGACTGCGCGACCCAGGTGATATCGCCTGGTGGCGGCATCAAACTCACACCAATGCGCGTGAGCTCGTAGTATCCACATAGAAGCCGGTGACGGTCGATGGTGCGTAGCCACGACGCCGACTTCCAGGTGCTGTAGTACACCAGTACGTGGTAATACACCCAACATACCGTTTCATGCTCGCCGATAGCCTCGAGCATCGCAATCATTGCGGCAATACGATCGCCATTTACCACCATATCCGAGCTGCCCACGGGTGCCAGTGCGCTTTGCGTGACGACGGATGCAGCGAGTCGCACAAGTGCTATGCTTTTAATACGGTATGGTTCGGTCCGGTTCCAGCGCGAAGTAGTAGAAAGCAGCTTGACGAGCACTGTGATCGAAGCGCGAGGCGTGATCAAACACTTTGTTCCAAGGTCAAGCGCCTTTTGGACGGCCCATTCGGCGGCAGATGTGAGTTCGTACATATGGGCAACAGTTGCAATACCGAGTAGCTGCAGAATGTTGTCGCGTGTTGGCGCGTCGAACAACGACGCGTCGACTAACCTGCGGGAATGGCGTCGTCAATATGCTGCTGAACGCTCAGAATGCTCCAAGCGCTCACTCTGAATGGAGATACACCAAGAACGCTTTGAATTCCGCTGGATCGTTGTGAAGAACAACCGCTTCCTGCTCATCTTGTTGCGATAGGCCGAACATCTGTCTAAAGACGGGCGACCGTCGGATCAAGAGATTCTTCGACACCTGGAATACAGCGCCGACTCAGCCGCATACACAAGTTTTAAAAAATTGCGCACAGAAAACACTTGGTCTCCTACATGCAATGTCACCGATGTATCCTTGTAGTGGAAGTTGTTTGTCACCTCTTCAAGAGAGCTCACATGTCCGAGCATCGCAGAGTTTGGCAAATTAGCCGGATTGGCTTCGGTTGACATTGTTCCAGGGAAGCCGCGTACGGTAATGAAGACGCGGCTGACTTTAGGGACTTTTGTTAGAGGCGCGCGCGCGAAGTCGAACACGGGAGAACGACAAGCCGCATCGATCGCCTGGAGCGGCTAGCAGCGAACGATGGCGGCATAACCAGGGTTTCGTCTCTCCATCATCTTCTCAATGCCGACTCGCGCACCCAATCTGAACGACACTCCGAAATAAGTTGGCAGCAATATTTCAGTTGTATAATCAACGTCATTAACGCCGGCGTTATTTCCATTTGATGCGCCGCGGCGGGCTTCGCTGACTGCTCTCAGGCACCATATACAGCTTCCAGCGTTACCGTATTGAATCAACCAAGAGAGCACGCGTTGTGCTTGATGACTAACGTCCGAAGGGAAGAACTGAACGCGTGTCTTTTACCTGAGCCAGTTAGCTTATCTGTCACTTGCCAGGTAGAGGACTGGTACTGAAAACCAGTCCTCACGATGACGCAAACAGGTGGCTCGGTGATTTAGAGGCTGTCAAAAGCCTGCTGGAACGCAGCGGACATGTACGGTGCGACAGGACGATGAGCAGGCTGGCCGGAGTTTGCGAGAGTGCGGACAGTCAAACAGATAACGTCGATCGTCATGTCATGAATGAAACGCGTAAAGGTAACGCTCTAACAAGTAAACTCAGCAAAATGTCGCACAAGCTTGTACTCGATTCGCCACCACCGGTGTGCTTACGCCCCTTGGTGGAGCAGCAGGAGTGTTGGATGGTCCTGGGATTGCATTCTCTCTAACTACCAACTATTACCCGGGATTAACACATTCACCGACATGGCAAGCCGCCAAATCGCTCACAAAGGGTTGCGCTCCGGTCTCGGCATTGGCCCGCCGCCCAATCCCGTTGACAGGCAACGCGCCGTCAGCTCCGGCTGCGCATCGCCTCCCAGCTGAAACTGACGGCAACCCCTATTACACTGCTTTTCAGTGCAAATGATCATTTCCACCGATGCCGCGACCTCCTGAACTGCTCAAACGCGATATATCACTGGTTGTCGATATAAGGACGGAGTGCTTTGTCGATGAATCTGCGCGTTCGTCGTCCATTCGCGCCTGCCCGTCACCTACAGCTATGCCCACAATCACCCAAATATCAGCTCCCTGGACGCTACTTCTTGCTGAGGGGTTGCATGATCTCCAGATGACCAAATGGATGTGTGGTACGTAACTCCCAGTCGTGTCGTCTATCTAGAGCTCAATGGCCGGTAGCTGCGGCATTGACAGTCATCATTTACGACTACGTCTTGACATTTGAATCAGAGAGGAGATATGTCTGGGTCAGTTTGGCTCCCGCACCGACGTACGTCAATGTTCGTTCATGTTGCTTGCAGGGTCGGCGTCTATCCTTGCTGCAGGTTCTCTTCTTTCTCGTACTTCGTTTCATCTAATGCGGTCGATCACGCGCACTCACACGTACACAGAACCGATATCCGCCTATTGTGTTTCAATTGGTCAATTTGATATGTAAGAGGAAATGCACATTCAAATCTGCAACTTTACCTACCCGATGTGATCGTAGTCTTCCATCTGCCGGCCACCGCTCTCTCAGACCAGTTGTATGTTGAAGTTCTGCCCGTTTTTAAAGTATTTAATGTCTCTGTTCGCAGATGCAAGTCATTTCAATTAGGGGCCATCCCAGCACAAGGTACGCTCGCAATCACCGTGTGGTTTTCACCTCGCTGTTGATGCCCACCGATCACTTCGTTCCTGTTGATCGATGATGTTAATTCTTGTATTGACTCCTTTCGGTTCCTTCTCACACCTTGTCACATGTCGTATCACAGCTCGCACTCCTGACCACCCTGCTGTTTCTTCAGCTGTGCTCACACTCATCTAGTTCAGATTCAATGGACGGTGGCCGCCGCAATTGTCGCTCACAGACTGTGGGCTCTACACGCAGACTGCGCCTTGATGAAGGCGATCGTGTTTGTTGTGTGGTTCTGCGCCGTCATTGCGTTACTCGTCATCAACATCATCATCTTGCCTCAGCATGGCGGTCAGTACCGGTCACATTACAGTAAGCGCATTATAGCCACTGACATGCCAATACCAGCCGCTGCAGATGGTCTACCTTTCGGGATAAGAATGTGTCACCCCACGACCTCACTGCGTGACGCCTGGATACCGCCGTACGTTGAAATGGCATGCAATTGACCACATCATACCTAACAGAAAATCATCATGAACCATACAGGCTACCTGCCATAGGCTTTGATATCTTCGCGTTCATTCTAGCTCTGAGCAAGCTGCTCGCGCATAGGCGCATCGTACGTCACATCAAGAGCTCGGCAAAAAACGGAATGCAGGTCTACGACAGTATGGCCATGGGTAGCGCATTGTACTTTATTGTGTGCGTGTGTCTTCTTGATCATTATACCTACAAAACCGGTGCCATACTGATACTAGCTTTCAATTTGCAGAATGCTTGCAGGACATGTAACAACTATGGTCACGGCGATGAAAAGAGTAAGTACGAGAACATGTCTTCCTATCTTTGCGGCGCGACATCTCTATCTCCACAAACATCGTGGTTCAGTTTCACGGTCAGGATCTGATTCTTCAATTTTTATAGGAATCGCTTAACTTCATCTGGATCCCCATGATGTTCAGCCTCTCGTCAATTGCATGTTCACACATGGTCATTGACGTCCGGATGTCCTCATCTTCCAGCAACTCGCGTTTGAGCCCGACTTCACCAGACGATCTCGGCAGTGTCGGCTTCACATTTGCAAGAAGGGTCTGGGCAGACCTTGAGATGGGCCAAGTCAGGACGTTGGAGGGACTTGATGAAAAAGGCTCTGGCTTGGACGATTGCCATTTGCAAGGCGTCAGAGACATCGCAGCTGATTCGGATGATCCTCAAAGACCATGTAATTAGCCGAACGCAAGTGGACGTGAATTACCGCGGGTCGAGCTGGATATAGCCTTTGGTTGATTTGAACAAAGGCCGTGGGCCGTGGATTGTGCAAGTGGGAGCCATGCCACTCGCTGTTCCTGAATGACGGCCGGTAAAAGCCGCGCGCCCCTTTTCCTCTTCCGCTTTCGTAGTTAACATTCGTACAGAGACATGTCTTCCACAGTACTGGATAGATCGCGCGAGTTCTGGTTTGAGGATGGCAATTTTGTTTTACTCGTGCGTCAAACGATGAGTCTCGTAGAGGCAGTGTTGTCTGCATATTTTGTCGGCGTCGCTGATGGGCTTCAGGTCGACGATGTGTGCTTCAACGTTCACCGATCGCTCATGATCAAACATAGCGCTGTTTTCAGTGACATGGTTGTCGTCGCCAGTGGCGCCAGTAATGAATCTGAACCCAACATCGACGGCACTGTTGGACGACCTGTCCGCGTTCCAGGCGTTTCTTGGTCCGCATTTACAAATCTCCTGCGGTACATCTACGGAATGTGAGCCATGTCCGCATGAAGAGGTCGTTGAAGCTGGATATCCAGTTGCAGTGTCCATATTCCGATTCTCGTGGATCACGACGAGCTGGTGGAACTCGTTCGCGGCGCACACCAACTTCAGTTTGACCAAGTTTTGTATTCGGCTGGGCAGATTGCAATGAATCAACTGCCACCTCTTCGTCGGTTAGGTCTCTGTCACGTCTTGGCTCTGGAAGAGTCGCGAATTCGACAAGAAGTAGCGGCGCTTGCAACAGCAGTTCAGCGTGACGTCGAAAAGCACGAGCGCGAGCAGTTGCGCGCGAACAGCAAAGTTGCCCTCGCTATGGGTCAAGAGGAGACCGGTATTCACCAACAAATATCAGCCTCTGTGCCATTTGTGAATGCTGGTGCTTTCAGTTCAGGTCAGAAGGATGAACATACAACGCTCCAACCTTGGGAGCAGCAGCTTAGGGATAACGCATGGAAAGTGGCAGCATTTGTAGACGTCGTTCTCGATTTCGATATTCAGCCTCCTTTCCGCGACACCGATGGCTTCATCGATGACTCGATACGGTGGCTGATCACGAGCGCGAGGTACAACATCTCTGCAGCCCGAGCGGCTCGGTGTATGGCACGAAACGAAGAAATCACCAGGCGAACGTATTCCAGGTACAACCCACACGATATTGCGGTCGTAATGAGCACACTACCATACATTTCAAGAGGCAAGTTTCAGGCCGAAGTGACCCTCCGGCTCGCTCGGAATCCGGACCCGATACCGGTATCGAAGGCATCAGTTGGACCTACCCGGGTGGAACAATCTCAAGTCAGCTTGGAGTCATGGATTCCTAGTGTAAGCGCGGAGGAAGCGACCATACGAGCCTCCTGGGCTCAGGGTTGCTGGTCAAAAACGGATGCGTTGGCGGCATCTGGGTGAATATCGGCATCGAGTATTGGTAGGTTCCTAGTCTACCGGAATGTACGAACCCTATGAATCAAGCTTGCTCACGAGCTGGAAGGACCTTTGCTCTTGTGCATAGAGGCCGGTACGAGGACCCTTAACCGACGAGAAGGATCAGGCGCGTTGGCTTGCTTGACATCAACACAAGTACCACGAGCTCTTGCAATATATTCTGTTTCTCCACGATGTAGGCTGCTGACTCGGTCGTGGCAAATTTACAAGTAGTCCAGCCCGCACGGTTGTTTCACTTATCAATCTCGAACCCGATGATGGTCGTCTCTCCGTCGAAATATGTCTTTTCAAGCCTGAATCCAGCCTGAATTCTGTAGAAATAGAGATATTTTGATGGTCAGCAGCTGATTCCATTGCAGCTGACAAGTGCCAGCGAGTGGCAGAGGCAGAGCTTCGATGTAATTTCACCTACCCCAGTTCAACGTACTCGCTTAGCGTCCGTTCCTTGCTGTTGAGCATTGACAGCATGGCTATGTCGAGGTTGTACTTGTTCTGCGTGCCGTACCCATAGTCCGAAAGAAGCGGCGCGGGAGCCTAGAGCAGAAACCGTCACACAAGTCAGATTACATACGTTGTTAAGAAGTCCGGGCTTACCTTCTGAGCCCCAACTTCGTCTCCGGAGTCTACCAGTACAAACTCATCTGCAATGAGAGATCGGTCGGTCACGACTCTAGAAGCGTAGGACGAAGCTAGACGACGAACGCATGAGCACCTTGCCGCGACTATCGCCGATGGCTGTCCGGATATTCCGCAAGATCTGAACGCATTCAGCATCAGGCCAATCGTGAAGAACATGTTTGAGCTGCAGAACAGCGGCCAGCAGTATCAGCTATCATGTTGCATATGCAAGAAAACCGAACACTTACGTAGTAGAACTCGCACCCCGGCACTGGTGATGCGGCGAAGAAATCGAGTGGAACCAGTGTCGCGCGGCCATCTGCCAAACTATCCGACATCTCCGCCTTCCATATCTATAGCGAGTGAGACAACCGCGACATGAAATAGCATGGTCCCGCAAACAAACCTTGTTGGCATCGTCGATCACGCCAGGTAGATCTTGAACCACGACCTTCAGGTGCGGGTGCGCTTTGAGGAGGGCCATGGCAACGTGTCCTTTGCCACCGCCGACATCGCACACGCGCGTTCCGGCCGGGAAGGAGACCCAAGGATAGTCTACACATTGCTTGTGTTAGTTCGTAGCTCGAGCACTGGGACAGGTGCGTACGGCGCGCCAGAACATCAGCACCACCGTGTAGCGTCGTCCAGCTCTGCATACCACGGTTGAACCGCTGGAAAGTGTGACCAATCTATGAGCTCGATTATCAAAGCATAGAAGTGCGAACAGCACGAACAGCACTTTTGTCACTCTGTATTCCGCACGTCAGCGGGCAATCCAACAATGTAGTAACGATCCACGCACATCGTGAGCAAACAAGTCGAACACCGGTTTGCCGTGGACCATTGCAAAGTTGGTCTTGTCCGCCGCCTTGCTGAAGGCGTAGTCCGGATGCTTCAGGGATTCAGTCAGATAGGCGAGCCCTTTCGACGTTTCATCCGTCCTGCGGGCTGCGTCAACATAAAACACGGTCGAGCAAGCGAGAGTGCTCGTACGCGGAACCGACGTAGGAGCTGACTAATTCCTCTTGCAGAAGCGCGACACTCAACCGATTATTCACGTACACATCCTTGGACACTATGAGAATGCAATCAGTTCGGTGATTCCAGACGATTGCTGCGGCACGGCTAATCACCCGCACGGAAGATGTGCTTGTTTGCCAAGCTGCGCAGAATCCTTGAAAGTTTATCCTTATCTACGCCGCATATTTTCGCCAGCTCTTCGACACTTCTTGGGCCCTCAAGCAGGTGATCAGCAATCTTGAACTCCACCGCGACGCGAAGAAGAGCCGCATCCATGCACTGTGAGCAGTTGCCATCAGCCACGTATACCGTGAGGTAGCCCAAGACGCACGCTGTTCGACCTGTTCAGCATCATCATGCTCGGATGCGCCAGGAGCGCGCACAGCTGTGCACATGCGCCCTCAAGAATTCTCGTAGCATCCCGCGTAACCGGGGTGAGAAGAGTCTCCGCCGACTTGCGGGTGGCGTTCAAGTCTGGAGCTGGTCTCCCAGCATCCTCATACGCACGCAGAATTGTATGCGTGCTACTTGAGATGAGGGCCAACAACTGGTTTGCCTCGGTGGGGGAGCTCAGTGCAGACAGCGCTGGTATAGTCGTCGGATGAGGTACTGCGTCCATCAGGGCAAGGTTATGACAGGGAGAGCAAGGAAACGTGTCTTCAGCGGCCGTTATAAACAGCGTCAAGCCATGGCTTCGAAGAAGCCACTCGAAGCCGCGGTCATCCCCATTGAGACCACAGGCTATATGCGCATCCTCTACGGCAATGTCGTAATCTCATGGGGTGCACGGGGACATGACGCTGGGGCTGCTGTCGCCGGGGTTGAGCAAGGCCAACGGGAGAAGTGAGCACCCGCAATGCGAAACAACGACCAATGCGAAAGGTGCGGTGAGCCTTGAAATAAGGATAAAACCTGTATTGTTTGTAAGTCGAGAGTAGTAGCGTACTTGACTATCTTACTTCGCCATTCTATACCCGCGCTCTACCATACCCAAGGTATCCACCGCCATCTTGTCCTCCTTGTGTAGGAATCCCACTCCGCGCCGAACTCGGCCGCAAGCATCTTTTCCTCGCGCAGGGTGCGTGGGACAACTAGCAGTGGTGCCAAGATGAGAGCGGCGGCAGTGACCGAGTAGTGCCTAAGGGAGCGTAGATCAGCATGTTTGCTCACAAGGGCGTTGCGATTATACGGGTGTCAGATGGTTAGAAGTATTCAAGGTGATTGAAACGGAGGAGAAGTGGCTTCGGAGAGAGAGGAGTAATGCAGCGGCGAATATGACAAGCGTCACAGCCAGTGGCTCGTGAGGTGCCCGACAACCGGATCACTCTCTCGGCCGTGCTCGTTTGGCGCAGACATAGAGACGCGGCACAGCTGATGGTCCGTAGCACACTATTTCAATGCGGTGACAAGGAGAAGCAACTCACCAGCTGCCTTGCATCATCAACGCCATTGCCGTTGATGACTCCAGGTCGAGCATTGCGATACACAAACTGTAGAAGGTAACACGCGTTAGTCGATTGCAGATGTTTGATACGCGCCATAGATACATACCCATACCAGGACAGGATCGCGCCGACGTAGCTAGGATGGCGGACGACACTGTATGGACCGCTCGTCACAAGCGGTAAATTCTCGTCTGCGTGGGTAGCGAGGTTGATTGTGAAGCGCGGACCAAGGAGCTTGAAGCAGTGCTGCCTGAGTGGTGTATAGAGGGGAGTGTGTGGGATTAGTCATGGATGAGCACGAGTCGAGACCAAGAGACCAGGCTCACCGAAGCCAAGCGCCTCCAATACCCACGGCAGTTCCAACCAATAACAGCGGGCTCAGCATCCAGTTATGTTCCTCGTGCGAGCGATATAGTTCGAAGACGCTGCCC
>Ga0247815_10000785_pt1 | contig 24613 bp, 22 predicted proteins | sample UWRJL194509B1_FD_181014 | JGI IMG/M metagenome (GOLD analysis project Ga0247815, IMG submission 181014) | Plant litter microbial communities from Arlington Agricultural Research Station in Wisconsin, United States - UWRJ-L194-509B-1 | ecosystem: Environmental > Terrestrial > Plant litter >...
GCTGGCTTACTTTTTAAAAACACAGGGTGTGCATCACTATTTGGTCGAGGTCGGCGGCGAGTTGCGCGGCGCCGGCGTCAAGCCGGACGGGCAACCGTGGTGGGTGGCGCTGGAGCAGGTCGGCGACGTCCCGTCCGGCGCCGCCCAGCCCGAGGAGCTGTGGCTGGCGCTGCACGGCCTGGCCGTCGCCACCTCCGGCGACTATCGCCGCTACTTCGCGTTGGACGGCCGGCGCTACTCGCACACCATCGACCCGCGCAGCGGTATGCCGATCGCCAACGACCTGGCCTCGGTCACCGTGGTGCACGCGCAATGCATGGCGGCCGACGCCTGGTCGACCGCGCTGACCGTGCTGGGCCGCGAGCAGGGCTTGCGGCTGGCCGAGCGGCAAGGGCTGGCGGCGCGCTTCGTCGTCCGCGACGCCGACGGCGGTTTCACCGAACATATGAGCACCCATTTACGCGGCATGCTGGACGAATGATCTGGACCAACGACCCCATCCGATTAATGCTGGTGGCCGGCTTCAGCGTCAGTTACGCGCTGGTCTGTCTGGCGCCGTATCTGCGCACGCGCCGCAAGCGCCTGGCGGCGCAACGCGCCAAGGAGGAGGCCGCCGCCTCACCTGGCTGGATCATCGCCTACGCCAGCCAGACCGGCAACGCCGAGGAGCTGGCCGGACAAACGCTGGCGACCTTGAAGCTGGCCGGCATTCCGGCCCAGCTGAGCGAGCTGTCCGAGCTGGGCGCCGACGACCTGCTGCGCGCCGAGCGGGTGCTGTTCCTGGTCAGCACGTACGGGGAGGGCGACGCGCCCGACGCGGCGGCGGCGTTCTCGGGCCGCCTGATGACCCAGGGCTTGGCCTTGCCGAAGCTGCACTACGCGGTGCTGGCGCTGGGCGACAGCTCCTACGCGCACTACTGCGGCTTCGGCCGCGCGCTGGACCAGTGGCTGGGCGAGCAGGGCGCGCAAAGCCTGTTCCCGCGCATCGACGTCGATCGCAGCTCCTCCGAGGCGATCGGGCGATGGCGCCAGCAGCTCAGCCATCTGGCCGGCACCAGCGACGCGCCGGACTGGAGCGCGCCCGCCTTCGACGACTGGCGCCTGGTCGAGCGGACGCAGCTCAACGCCGGCAGCGCCGGCGCGCCGGTCTACCATCTGGAACTGGAGCCGAGCGCCGGCGCGGCGCCGGCCTGGCAATCGGGCGACCTGGTGCAGATCGCCGCGCCGGCCGACCCGTCGCACGCGCGCGAATATTCGATCGCCTCGATCCCGGCCGACGGTCGCGTCCACCTGCTGGTGCGGCTGCACAGCCATGACGACGGCTCACACGGCGTCGCCTCCGGCTGGCTGACGCAACAGGCGCGCGTCGGCGAGACGGTGCAACTGCGGCTGCGCCAGCACAGCCGCTTCCGGCTGGAGGACAACGCCGCGCGTCCGCTCATCCTGATCGGCAACGGCAGCGGCATCGCCGGCCTGCGCGGCCATTTGAGGGCGCGCGCGTTGGCGGGGCGGGGCCGCAACTGGCTGTTGTTTGGCGAGCGCAACAGCGCCTTCGACTTCCACTATCGCGCCGAGCTCGACGCGCTGCGGCTGGCTGGCCGCCTGACGCTGGACCTGGCCTGGTCGCGCGACGGCGGCGCCGAGCGTTATGTGCAGGATTTGCTGCCGGCCCGGGCCGATCAACTGCGCGCCTGGGTGGCCGACGGCGCGGCGATTTATGTCTGCGGCAGCCTCCAAGGCATGGCGGCGGGCGTCGATCATGCGCTGCAAGAGATACTGGGGCGTGATCAACTAGATAACTTAGTAGCAGAAAAGCGCTATCAGCGCGATGTTTATTGAAATAATCGTTGTTTATCCACCACAAACACTAACGGTGAAAGCGTAATTTGACAGAAGAAAATTTTCCATCTGGAAAAAATCCTAAACAATCCCTATATTTCACAAAATAATGTTGTTTCATCACTGCATGGTGTGAAAAACCTTCGCGCTTTGTTACATGCCCGTTACATAATTCCGGCCTGATGAGCAAGGAAATGTCTCGTCGCCCAGCCTGATCCTCTGATGTCCTGCGTTGTGGCCCACCGGGCCGCGAAGGCACGAGCACGTCCACTCCTTGCTCATTGTTGCTAAATAATCATGTTACAGGGAGTAGTGAATGAAATTGCAAGAGAAAGTTGGCGCCCGCTCCGTGCGTCTGGCAATCGCCGTCATGGCCGGTTCGACCTTGTTCGCGGCGCACGCGTCGGCGCAAGACGCGCAGCCAGCGGTCCAAAAGGTCGAGATCACCGGTTCCGCCATCAAGCGTATCAACGTTGAAGGCGCATTGCCGGTACAACGCCTGTCCGCCGAGCAGATCGCCAAGACCGGCGCCAACTCGGTTGCCGACCTGATCCAGGCGCTGCCTTCGATGCAAGGCTTCACCGTCGCCGCCGTCGCCGCCGGCACCAACTCGGGCGGCCGCGTTTCCGCGTCGATCCACGGCATCGGCGAAGACTACACCCTGGTCCTGCTGAACGGCCGCCGCATCGCCCCGCAAGGCTCGGGCTCGACGATCAACCTGAACGCCATTCCGATGAGCGCGGTTGAACGTGTCGAGATCCTGACCGACGGCGCCTCGGCCCTGTACGGCTCCGACGCCATCGCCGGCGTGATCAACTTCATCCTCAAGAAAAACCTGCAAGGCGGCTCGATCGAAGCCACCTTGACCCAGCCTGGCCAAAGCCACGCCGGCGGCGGCAGCAACATCAACGCCACCTACGGCTTCGGCGACCTGGACGAAAACCGCTACAACGTGCTGTTGTCGCTGCGCCACGACGAGCAGACCCAGCTGAAAGCGACCGACCGCAGCTTCGCCAACAGCTCGTTCATGCCGTTCAGCTGGAACGGCCAGAACTACGTCCACGACCGTTCCAGCACCTCGGCCGTGCCGGGCAACGTCGCCGCGACCTACCTCGACGGCGTGACCGCGAAGTCGACCTCGACCGTCGGCTTCAACCCGTACCGCAACATCAACGGCGCCTGCGGCCCGATGAACCAACCGTCGTACAACAATACCGCGACCGTGCAGAACTGCGGCTACGACTCGGCCGCCACCGTCGAGATCGTTCCGCAAAGCAAGCGCGACACCTTGTTCGGCAAGGCCACGTTCAAGGCCACCGAGAACATCGAAGTGTTCGTCGAAGCCGCCTACTCGCGCCTCGACCTGACCGCGCGCATCGCGCCGAACACCGCGTCGATCGCGCTGCCGAAGGGTTCTTCGCTGTACAACAACTACGTGCGTCCGTACCTGACCACCGCGCAGGACGCCGGCCTGACCAGCGCCGTCGCCACCTACCGCACCTACGACTGGGGCACGCGCGACAGCAACACCATCACCGAATCCAAGCACCTGGTGCTGGGCGCCGAGGGCGACATCGGCGCCTGGGCCTTCGGCACCGGCCTGACCTGGTCGCAGAACTCGATCGACGAGCGTTATGTCGGCGGCTATGTGAAGAACAACGAGTTCCGCAGCATGCTGGCCAACAACCAGTTCAACCCCTTCCTGGCCGCCGGCGAGCAAAGCGCCGCCACCAAGACGCTGATCGCCAACTCGGTGTTCCATGGTTCGATCCGCGAAGCGTCGACCACGCTGCGCGGCATCGACGCGCACGCGTCGCGTGAAGTGTTCAAGCTGCCGGCCGGTCCGGTGCTGGTGGCCTTGGGCGGCGACTACCGCAACTACCACTTCGAGCAAACGCCGAACGCCACCTCGAACGATATCTACGGCTTCAGCGCTTCGCCGGCGTACGACATGGAACGCAACAACTACGGCGCCTTCACCGAGCTGGTGATCCCGGTCGTCAAGACCGTCGAGCTGACCGCCGCCGGCCGCTACGACACCATCGAAGCGGTGAAGAACAAGCTCGCCAACCGCGAGATGGGCAACAAGGAATCGGCCAGCACCTACAAGGTGTCGGCCCGTTGGCAGCCGAGCCAGTCGTTCCTGATGCGCGGCTCCTACGGCACCGGCTTCAAGGCGCCGTCGATGCAGGACATCGGCCAGCCGCTGGTCTCGGCCGGTTTCACCGCCAGCCCGTTCGCCTGCCCGGCCAACCTGGCCGCTGAAAACTCGGCGTACTGCCGTCCCGGCGTGGCGCAGTACAACGTCGTCTCGGGTGGCAATGAAAACCTGCGTCCGGAGAAGTCCAAGCAGTACACCGTGGGCTTCCGCTTCGAGCCGACCAGTTCGTTCTCGATCCAGGCCGACTTGTGGGATGTGAAAATCCGCGACGCCGTCTCGTCGGTGTCGGAAGCGCAGATCTTCGCGCGTCCGGACTTCTTCCGTTCGCTGTTCACCACCTTCGTCGAGCCGGGCAGCGGCCAGACGCTGTGGGCCAAGAAGACGCTGTCGATCAACATCGGCCAGACCCACAACCAGGGCGTCGATTGGGAAACCACCTACCGTCACCGCTTTGCTTTCGGTAACCTGACCACCATGCTGAACGGCACCTACCTGATCAAGGCCGACTACACCGTTCCGGGCACGGACAACCAGTGGACCAACAACATGAACTACTTCGGCATCACCGATGCCGTGTCGTTCCGCAACGTGGTTCGCCTGTCCACCACGCTCGACACCGGCGCGTTCTCGAACACGCTGATCGCCAACTACCGCAACGGCTACACCGACGCGTCGGCGAAGTCGTACAACCTGGCGACCAACCTGGGCGAAACGTTCCGCATCGAAGTGCCGTCGTACATGACCTTCGACTGGCAGGGCAAGTGGCAAGCGACCAAGGCGTTCGGCTTGCGCGCCGGCGTGAAAAACCTGGCCGACCGCGAACCGCCGCTGTCGCTGCGCGCATCGTCCGGTCACCAGATCGGCTACGACGCACGCTACGCCGATCCGATGGGCCGCACCTTCTACATGACCGGCAACTACAGCTTCTAAGCTGAACCGCTGGTGATGTGAAAAGCCCCCACGAGCCGTCAGGCTGGTGGGGGCTTTTTTTAATCCGGGGTCAGGTCCAAAAACTGGACACGGACTCTACCGTAGCGGTCGCTACGGTAGAGTCCGTGTCCAGTTTTTGGACCTGACCCCGGATTAGTCGGCGCCGGCCTGCTCCAGGCCGCGCGCCAGGCTGCTGATGCTGGGGTTGTCGATGAACACGCAACGCTTGCCGGTGCGCTTGCAGTAATCCTTGACCCGCCAGTACGCGCTGTGGCTGATGCAGCCGGTCTGGCAGATCACCAGGTCGGCCGCCGCCAGGCTGGCGTCGAGACGGTTGGCGTTGTCCTCCAGCCCGCCGTCGTGGTGGGCGAATTGCGCTCCCTCGCGCTCGATCAGCTCGCGGTAGGTGGCGACGTTGCCGCTGCGCCCGCCCACACACAGCACCGACCTGTCGTTCAGCCGCAACGGCATCTTCATGACGTGCTCGACCAACTGGCGCGTTTCCTCCTGGATCGGCGCCGGCGGTTCCACGCTGCGCGTCAGTTCCAGCTTGAGCTCGGCGATCTGGTTGCGCATCGCGCGTTCGCGCTCCTCCATCTGCCCCAGGCGCTCGGCCAGCTTGGCGCGCGCGTCGAGGCCGGGGACCGAGATCTTCAACTGCTCCAGCTCCATCTTCAGCGAGTCGATCATGCTGTCCTTGCCGACCACCAGCGCCCGCAACTGCATCAGCTGCGCGGCGTGCTTTTCGGTCTCGGCGCTTTTTTCCGCCAGCAGCGCGGCGCCGCGCTGTTGCGCCTTGCCCAGGTCGTGCGCCAGCCGCTTGTTTTCCTCCAGCGTGGCGTTGAACTTGCTGATGTCGGCGCGCACGCAGGCGCCGGCCTGGTGCTGCACCATGTGCAGGTCGCGGCACATCTGCTCCTCCAGCTCCGAGCTGCAGCGCGGATGCGTCAGGCCGGCCCAGAAGGCGCCGGCGACGTCGCCGTTGGCCACCGCCGTGCGCCACATCTCGCCGACCTGTTCGCTGGTCTTGGCGCCGCGGAAGCGCAACAGCACGGCGGCGTAGCGGCGTTCCAGTTCCTTTTGCAGCGCTTCCGACAGGCGGTTGCGGCTGCCGCATTCGGTGACGGCGCCGACGTGCACTTCATAGTCGTCGGCCAGCACCTTGCCGCTGGTGACTTTGTCCACCAGCTTGCGCAGCACGCCCAGCGGGAAGCCGACCCCGACCAGCGGGCAGTGGCAGGCGTGGCCCAGTTCCCACAGCCGGCGGCGGCGCGAGGCCTGCGCTTCCTGCGCGTGCTGTTGACCGCCGAGCACGCTCATGACGCTGTTGATGACCGGCTTGATCACCGGTTTGATGACCTGCTGGGTCGCGCTGCGTTCGGCCGGACGGGCCGGCGCGACGCTGCCGGCCACTTGCGGCATGGCGGCGGCGATGATGGCCGCCAAGGGGTCGTGTTTCTCGCACATATAATATCTCCGCTTACGCCGTCGCCGGCGCGGTTCGGGCCCGCGCCATGATGCGGCTGAGGAAGTTGGTCTTTTCCTGCTCGTGCAGATTGCGCTCGACCACGCCGGCCCATTGCTCGGACAGCTGCTGGCAGGTGGCGCTGAGCACCGGCGCCAGGTCCGGCAGGCTGGCCAGCGCTTTCAGGTGGCGTTCGATGACCGACGCCAGCTTGACGCAGCCGCTGGCGTCTTCCTTGCCGGCCATATAGTGCGACATCAGATGCAGCACGGCGGACAGCATCAGTTCGGGATTGTGTCCGCCGTGGGTCGGGGCGAGAAAAATCGGATTGCTACGGTCTATGGCCATCAGACGCTCCTGGTTCGAGAGTGGAGAGGGTGGCTGGCGGTATGGCTGGCTACTCAGGGGAGAGTGGGCGCGGCGGCGCCCTTTAACGCACGGTTAAGCGGTAAGAATCAGTTTGTTCAGTTGGGTGATGCGCAGGCGGTAGATCCGGCCCGCGTGTTCGATTTCGAGCTCCCGGCCCGATTCCATCAGGCCGGCGCTGCTGACGCGCTTGACCGGGACGATCGCCTGCATCGACGCGGTGTGGGCTGGGCGGGCGCTGATGGCCGGCGGCGTGGCGGGTAAGGTGGTGGTCATGGTCATGGTCGCTTTCTCCTTTAAATAAGAATGATTCGTATTTACATTCATTATTGTGGATGCAAGGACGGAATGCAAGCCTTATTTGATCTGTCACGTGCGGAGTAGGCAAAAAAACGGCCCGGTGCGAAACCGGGCCCAAGGCTGGGTAATACAAAGCGGCGGCATGGCGCGCCGCGCGCCGCTACAGCGCCGCCAGCAGTTGGCCCGGGGTGACGGTTTCGCCCTTGCTTTTGGCGGCCGCGAGCTGCTTGGCGCGGGTGCGCGACGGCGGCAGCCGGCGCAGCGTCTTCAGCGCCTCCGGGTCCTTGATGCCGATGGTGCGCTGGTCGACGCTGATCAGGCCGATCTCGTTGAAGGCCGACAGCGTGCGGCTGACCGTCTCCAGCGTCAGGCCCAGGTAGCTGCCGATCTCGTGCCGCGTCATGCGCAGGTTGAACAGCTTGCTGGAATAGCCCATCTGCGCGAAGCGTTCCGCCAGCGCCACCAGGAAGCGCGCCACGCGCGCCTCGGCGCTGAGCGCGCCCAGCATGCCGATCATCGCCTGCTCGCGCACCAGCTCGCGGCTCATGACGCCGTACATCATGTTCTCCAGCTCCAGATGGATCCGGCCCAGCGCGGTCAGCTTCTTGAACGGCAGCAGGATCAGGTCGCAGTCCGACAGCGCCACCGCCTCCGACGAGTAATGGCGGGTGTGGATGCCGTCCACGCCCAGCATGTCGCCCTTCATCGGGAAGCTGAGCACTTGCTCGTTGCCGAATTCGTCGATCAGCACGGTTTTCAGGAAACCGGAGTTGACGATGTACAAGGTGTCGAACGGCTGGCCGATGGTGTGGATGCGCTGCCCGGTCTTGAACTGCACGTGCTGGAACAGCAGCTCCTCGGTGGTCACCGAGCAGGCCGCCGGGATGTGCAGCAGCTCGCACACCTCCTTCAGGTTGGACCACAACCGCCCCTGACGCTGGCGCCCGGCTTCCATCGACGATGACTGCATCGTGGTCGTCGTGGCTGGACGAATTTCAGACGTTTGCGTGGACAGCATGTTGATCTCCTGTGGACAGGTGGTGCTATGTGATCGGAACGGGGTGGTGTCGTGCGGCATCCTGCTGCCGGCCGCTGTAGCCATGCAGCATGAATCGATGGTTTCAGTATGCCAACAGCAGGGGGAGATAGATATCAGCAATAGCTGAATATGAACGTAGGAGCCAGCGCAGGGTTGTAGGAATACTCCTAGCGCCGAGGCCGGTCCTCAGGTTTTGAAGGGGGATAACAGCCGATGGGCGACGGCGTATTGCACCATCTCCGACAGTGAATTCATGCCCATTTTCTGCATGATGCGGGTCTTGTGGGTGCTGACGGTTTTCACGCTCAGGTGCAGGCTGTTGGCGATCTCGGTGATCGATTTGCCGGCGACCAACAGCGAAAATACTTCGAACTCGCGGTCCGACAGCTGTTTATGCAACAGGCTCTCGTTGGGCATCATGATGTTGAGCGCCAATTGCTCGGCCACCTCGGTGCTGATGTAGGGGCGGCCGGAGGCCACCTTGCGGATCGCGCCGACCAGCTGGGTGCCGGCGCTCTCCTTGGTCAGGTAGCCCTGGGCGCCGGCGCGGATGGCGCGCACCGCGTACTGCTCCTCCTCGTGCATGGTGAGGATCAGGATGGCGAGCTTGGGCGCTTCGGCCTTGATCTGGCGGATCAGGTCGACGCCGCTGCGGCCGGGCATCGACAAGTCCAGCAGCAGCAGGTCGAAGCCGCCCTGGCGCACATGGCCGAGCACCTCGAAGCCGTCGATGGCTTCTCCCACGATGTCGATGTCCGGCGCGCCGTCGAGTATGCGCTTGAGACCTTCACGCATGATGGTGTGGTCGTCCGCGATAACTATACGAATCATAGGAAGGGGCTGCTATAGAAAGTGATTAAGAGTAAAATTCGTTGCGTTTGAATTAACCTTATAATGTTACTATAAAAAGTAGCTATTCTACTTTTTATTTGTAACCGGTTCGGTGATGAGGCGGTGCACCAGCACCGGAATTTTGGAATGCGACAACACCTTGTTGGTTACACTGCCCAGCAGCAGCTGGCCCCAGCCGCTGCGGCCGTGCGAACCCATGAAGATCAGGTCGCAACCGTTGTTTTGCGCCACATCGCAGATTTTCAGCGCCGCGCTCTCGGCGAACGCCGTCATGGTCTCGCAGCGCACGCCGCGCTTGGCGCACGAGGCGGCCACGTCCTGGGTGTGCTCGGCGCCGGCGCGCCGCATCGCCGCCTGGTATTCGTCCTGGCTGGGATAGCTGGGCGGGATGATTTCCACGTAGATCGGATACTGGTATTCCGGCGCCACGAACAGCGCCAGCACCTCGGCGCCGAGCTGCTCGGCGAAGGTGACCCCGGCGCAGGCGGTCTTGCTCGACACGGCGGAACCGTCGGTGGTGATCAAGATTTTGCGGTACATGGCCCATCTCCTTTTCAAGCCCGGTCACGGTTTCATTGTAGCCGCGATTTACATTATTGCTAGTATGGAAAGACTTGATGTTTATCAAATAAAAGGCCTTTATACTGTGGCTTGGCTGTGCGCTTTTCCACTTCTTGGCGGCTTTTTTTTGCATTCAGGCACTACTTTTGTGTCTCCGGCGCACTTTGGCGATCTATCCAATGATAGTATCTGCAAATACACTAAACTTGGTTTGGCCCCTGCGAGGGGGCAAGTTTGGGGCAGCAATTTTACAAATTATGGAGAAGCAGGAATTATGACTAACGCCGCTGATGATTTCGACGCATTATTTGACGAAGTGTCTGCTCAGAGCAAGACCGCAGCGCCAGCTCCAGCGCCTGCTCCCGCACCGGCCGCCGCTGCGGAAGATGACCTGGAAAGTCTGTTTGACCAAGTAGCCTCGGCCCGTCCCGCGCCCGCCGCGCCGGCCCCGGCCCCCGCTCCGGCACCGGTGGCGGCCGCCGCCGCGCCGGCCGAGCACGCCGAAGGCGAAGAGGGCGGCGACAAGCCGATGTTCGAACGCCTGGGCGGCATCGTCCGCCTGTTGCACGATTCGCTGCGCGAACTGGGCTACGACAAGGCGCTGACCGAGGCGTCGAGCCAGATCAACGACGCCCAGGACCGCCTGGAATACGTCGCCACGCTGACCGAGCAGGCCGCCAACAAGGTGTTGAACACGCTGGACGAGGGCATGCCGGCGCAGGACGTGCTGTCGAAGCAATCGAAAGACATGGAAACCCGCTGGGCCGACCTGTTCTCGGGCAAGCTGAGCCTGGACCAGTTCAAGCAGCTGGCCGGCGATTCCCAGAAGTTCGCGGTGGCCGTCTCGGCCGCCACCGAGTCGGAAAAAGCCCGTTTGCTGGAAATCATGATGGCCCAGGACTTCCAGGACATCACCGGCCAGCTGATCAAGAAAGTGGTGAACATCACCAAGACGGTGGAGCACGAACTGGCCGAGCTGCTGCGCGACAACGCGCCGCCGGCGGTGCGCGAGAAGATCGCGCAAAAAGAAGTGTCCCTGATGTCCGGCCCATCGGCTCCAGCCGTGGCGCTGAATCAGGACAATGTCGACGACCTGCTTGCTGATCTGGGATTCTAATGGACGATATGCTCAAGGATTTCGTCGTCGAGGCGATGGATCTTGCGGTCAATGTGGAAGAGCATCTGCTGCGGCTCGAACGCGACCCGGACAATAAAGAAACATTGAACGCCGTGTTCCGCTCCTTCCATACGATCAAGGGCGGCGCGGGCTTCATGGGCTTGCCGGCGATGGTCACCGCCTGCCACCTGACCGAGAATCTGTTCGACGCGCTGCGCACCGGCGCCGCGCCGGTGACGCCGCTGGCGATCGAGGCGGCGCTGCAGGCGTCGGGCTTCGTGGCCGACCAACTCGCCGAGCTGAGCAACGGCGCCGAGCCGGACAGCCTGCCGGCGCTGCCGAAGGACCTGGAACAACTGCTGACCGACGCCATCGACGGCAAGGCCGACTCAGTCCCGGCCAAGGCCGCCCCGGCGCCGGCGCCGGTCGCCGCCCCGGTCGCCGCCGCCGTGGTTTCGGCGCCGGCCTCCGCCCCGTCCGCCGATGGCCTGGACTGGGAAGGCATGTATGAAGCCGTGGTGCCGGCCGGCACCTTCACGCGCTCCGCCGCGCCGGTCGCCGCCGCGCCGCCGGCGCACGCTCCCGCCGCCGAGATCGCCGCCGTGGCCGCCGCCGTGCAGGTCGCGCCGACCCCGTCGCGCGCCCGCGAACCGAGCGAAAAGCGCGAGGAACGTCCGCACGCCGCGCCGGCCAAGGAGGAATCGATCCGGGTCGACGCCGTCAAGCTCGACGCGTTGCTGGAAGTGGCCGGCGAATCGGTGCAGGCCGCCAACCAGGCCGCCGTGCTGCTGGAGCGCCTGCTGCAATTCAAATTCGAAGGCCAGGCCCAGACGCTGATGGCGACGCTGGCGGAAACGCTGGAACGCGCCTCGCGCTACTCCACCGAACTGCAGCGCGCCACGCTGGCGACCCGCATGCAGCCGGTCGGCCGCCTGTTCCAGAAATTCCCGCGCCTGGTGCGCGAGCTGGCCAAGGACCTGGGCAAGGACGTCGAGCTGACCATCGAAGGCGCGGAGACCGAAGTCGACCGCGTGGTGGTGGACAGCCTGTACGATCCGCTGGTGCACATGCTGCGCAACTCGCTGGACCACGGCGTCGAATCGCCGGAGGACCGCCTGGCCGCCGGCAAGCCGGCCAAATCCTACATCTCGCTGAAGGCGTGGCAGGAAGCCAACAGCGTCATGATCGTGCTGCAGGACGACGGCAAGGGCATGGACCCGGTGGTGCTGCGCGCCAAGGCCCAGCAAAAGGGGCTGATCAGCGAATCGGCCAACCTGAGCAACGACGAGTGCTTCCAGCTGGTGTTCCTGCCGGGCTTCTCGACCAAGGAAGTGGCGTCGAGCGTCTCCGGCCGCGGCGTCGGCATGGACGTGGTCAAGACCGCCGTCGAGAAAAACCGCGGCGCGATCCATATCGAATCGTCGCTGGGCAAGGGCACCAAGTTCGCGATCCGCCTGCCGATCGAGCTGTCGATCGTGCCGACCATGCTGGTCTCGACCTCGGGCGCCGCGCTGGCGCTGCCGATGGCCGTGGTGCAACGCGTGGTCGAGCTGCCGGAAGTGTTCATGGAAGTCGGCGGCGCGCCGGTGCTGAAGGACCAGGGCCGTCCGCTGCCCGTGCGCTCGCTGGCCGACTCGCTGGGCTACGAGAGCTGCCGCGAGAAGGTGGGTATTGTTGTCGCCGCGCCACAGCCGTACATCCTGGCGGTGGAAGCGGTCGACGGCACCGCCGACCTGGTGATTAAACCGATGACCGCGATCAGCGTCGAAGGCATCACCGGCACCGCCCGCTCCGCCGAAGGCGAGCTGGTGCTAGTGGTGGGCCTATCCTTCCTAATGGACGGATGTCGAGGTAGTGTACGCATGGCGGCCTAGTCGAAAAGACAAGGCCAGTAAGCCCAAAAGCCTGCGTCCACGCAGGCTTTTTTTTCACCGTTTTTAAAGGCGTCATACAAGGTGCAACGATGGGCGGAACCGCGCCGGCTCACGAGGCCGGGGCTGCGGCGGCCGCTGTCGCATTGCACACTATGGCATAATCGAAGTGGATCACTCACATTAGCAGTAGCTGGAAGCATATATCATGATGAAGACGCTTTACGACAAACTCTGGGAATCCCACGTGGTCAAGGCCGAGCAAGACGGCACCACCATCCTCTACATCGACCGCCACCTGGTGCATGAAGTGACCAGTCCGCAGGCTTTCGACGGCCTGCGCGCCGCCGGCCGCCAGCCGTGGCGCATCTCGGCCAACCTGGCCGTGGCCGACCACAACGTGCCGACCACCTCGCGCGCCGACGGCATCGCCGATCCGATCTCGCGGCTGCAGGTCGAGACGCTGGACAACAACGCCAAGTCCTACGGCCTGACGTATTTCAATATGAACGACAAGCGCCAGGGCATCGTCCACGTGATCGGGCCGGAGCAGGGCGCGACCCTGCCGGGCATGACCGTGGTCTGCGGCGATTCGCATACATCCACCCACGGCGCCTTCGGCGCGCTGGCGCACGGCATCGGCACCTCCGAGGTCGAACACGTGCTGGCGACCCAGACGCTGCTGCAAAAGAAATCCAAGGCCATGCTGGTGCAGGTCGACGGCCCGCTGCCGGCCGGCGTCACCGCCAAGGACGTGGTGCTGGCCATCATCGGCAAGATCGGCACCGCCGGCGGCACCGGCTACTGTATCGAGTTCGGCGGTTCGACCATCCGCGCGCTGTCGATGGAGGGCCGGATGACGGTCTGTAACATGGCGATCGAGGCGGGCGCGCGCGCCGGCATCATCGGCGTCGACGACACCACCATCAACTACGTCAAGGGGCGTCCGTTCTCGCCGGCCGGTCCGCACTGGGACCGCGCGGTCGACTACTGGCGCACGCTGCATTCCGACGCCGGCGCGAAATTCGACCTGGTGGTCACGCTCAACGCCGCCGAGATCAAGCCGCAGGTGACCTGGGGCACCTCGCCGGAGATGGTGACCGCGATCGACGGCCGGGTGCCGGATCCGGACCTGGAAAAAGACAGCGTCAAGCGCGACGCGATGGAGAAGGCGCTGGTCTACATGAACCTGAAGCCGAACACCGCGATCGAGGACATCCGCATCGACAAGGTCTTCATCGGTTCCTGCACCAACTCGCGCATCGAGGATTTGCGCGCCGCCGCCGACGTGGTGCGCGGCAAGCACCGCGCCTCCAACGTCAAGCTGGCGATGGTGGTGCCGGGCTCGGGACTGGTCAAGGACCAGGCCGAACGCGAAGGCCTGGACCGCGTCTTCAAGGATGCCGGCTTCGAGTGGCGCGAACCGGGCTGCTCGATGTGCCTGGCGATGAACGCCGACCGCCTGGAACCGGGCGAGCGCTGCGCCTCGACCTCCAACCGTAATTTCGAAGGACGCCAAGGACAAGGCGGACGCACCCATCTGGTGTCTCCCGCGATGGCCGCCGCAGCCGGTATCGCCGGCCACTTCGTCGACGTGCGCTCGCTGCGCTGATCTCCACCATCCATCGAGAACACATCATGACAAAACTGATCGCACTGACCATCCTCGCCATCGCGCTGACCGGCTGCAACACCATCGCCGGCATGGGCAAGGATGTGCAGAAAGCCGGCCAGGCGGTGCAGGGCGCCGCGGGCCATTGAACCCCGACTTTTTTATAAAGCATCATGGATAAATTTACGATCTACGAAGGGCTGGTGGCCCCGCTCGACCGCGCCAACGTCGACACCGACGCCATCATCCCGAAGCAATTCCTGAAGTCCATCCACCGCACCGGCTTCGGCCCCAACCTGTTCGACGAATGGCGCTACCTGGACCACGGCGAACCCGGCATGGACAACAGCGGCCGTCCGCTCAACCCGGACTTCGTGCTGAACGAGGCGCGCTACCAGGGCGCCTCGATCCTGCTGACCCGCAAGAACTTCGGCTGCGGCTCGTCGCGCGAGCACGCGCCGTGGGCGCTGGACCAGTACGGCTTCCGCGCCATCATCGCGCCGTCGTTCGCCGACATCTTTTTCAACAACTGCTACAAGAGCGGCTTGCTGCCGATCGTCATCCCCGAAGCGCAGATCGATCATCTGTTCAATGAAGTCAAGGCCTTCCCCGGTTACCGTCTGGTGGTCGACCTTGAGCAGCAGCGCATTTCCACCAGCAACGGCAGCGTCTCCTATCCCTTCGAGATCGACGCCTTCCGCAAATATTGCCTGATGAACGGGCTCGACGATATCGGCCTGACGCTGCGTCACGCCGACGTCATCCACGCCTTCGAAGAGCGTCATCTGGCAAGCCAGCCCTGGCTGGCCAACGTCATCTAACAGATCGAATTCTATGAAAATTGCTATCCTCCCGGGCGACGGTATCGGCCCGGAAATCGTCGCACAAGCCGTCAAGGTGTTGAACGTGCTGGGCGAAAAGTTTGAACTGGAAACCGCGCCGGTCGGCGGCGCCGGCTACGCCGCCCACGGCCATCCGCTGCCGGACGCCACGCTGGCGCTGGCCAAGGCCGCCGACGCGGTGCTGTTCGGCGCCGTCGGCGACTACCAGTACGACAAGCTGGAGCGCGCGCTGCGTCCCGAGCAGGCCATTCTCGGCCTGCGCAAGCAGCTGGGCCTGTTCGCCAACCTGCGTCCGGCGATTTTGTACCCTGAACTGGCCGGCGCCTCGACCTTGAAGCCTGAAGTGGTGTCCGGCCTGGACATCCTGATCATCCGCGAACTGACCGGCGACATTTATTTCGGCCAGCCGCGCGGCGTGCGCGAGTGTCCGGACGGTCCGTTCAAGGGCCAGCGCGAAGGCTTCGACACGATGCGCTATGCGGAAGGCGAAATCCGCCGCATCGCCCACGTGGCGTTCCAGGCGGCGCAAAAGCGCGACAAGCGCTTGACCAGCGTCGACAAGGCCAACGTGCTGGAGACCTTCCAGTTCTGGAAGGACATCGTCACCGATGTGCACAAGGAATATCCCGATGTGGCGCTGGAGCACATGTATGTCGACAACGCCGCGATGCAGCTGGTGCGCGCGCCGAAGAAGTTCGACGTCATCGTCACCGGCAATATGTTCGGCGACATCCTCAGCGACGCCGCCGCGATGCTGACCGGTTCGATCGGCATGCTGCCGTCGGCCTCGCTGGACGCCAATAACAAGGGCTTGTACGAGCCGTCGCACGGCTCCGCGCCGGACATCGCCGGCAAGGGCATCGCCAATCCGCTGGCGACGATTCTGTCCGCCGCGATGATGCTGCGCTTCTCGCTGAACAAGGCCGAACAGGCCGACCGCATCGAGACCGCCGTCAAGAAAGTGCTGTCCCAAGGCCTGCGCACCGTCGACATTTACGAGGAAGGCACCACCAAAGTGGGCACCGAGGAAATGGGCAACGCGGTCGTCAAAGCACTGGCGTGATAATGCGCCGCCCCGCGCAGCGGGGCGACGCCGTAACGATTTGAATATGAAGGAAGCAAAATGAAACTCGTAGGCTTGGTAGGTTGGCGCGGCATGGTTGGTTCGGTCCTGATGCAGCGCATGCGGGAAGAGGGCGATTTCGACCACATCGAACCGGTGTTCTTCACCACATCCAACCCGGGCGGCAAGGCCCCGGCGATGGCGAAAAACGAAACCACGCTGAAAAGCGCCACCGACATCGACCAACTGAAAAAGTGCGAGATCATCATCTCGTGCCAGGGCGGCGACTACACCAGCGAAGTGTTCCCGCAACTGCGCGCCGCCGGCTGGAACGGCTACTGGATCGACGCCGCCTCGACGCTGCGCATGGAAAAAGACGCCGTCATCGTGCTGGACCCGGTCAACCTCAACGTCATCAAGGACGCGCTGGGCAAGGGCGTGAAAAACTACATCGGCGGCAACTGCACCGTGTCGTGCATGCTGATGGGCCTGGGCGGCCTGTTCCAGCACAACCTGGTCGAGTGGATGACCTCGATGACTTACCAGGCGGCATCGGGCGGCGGCGCGCAGCACATGCGCGAGCTGCTGACCCAGTTCGGCACCATCAACGGCTCGGTCAAGCACCTGCTGGACGATCCAGCCTCGGCGATCCTGGAAATCGACCGCCAGGTGCTGGCGACCCAGCATGGCCTGACCGCTGAAGAAACCAAACAGTTCGGCGCGCCGCTGGCCGGCAACCTGATCCCGTGGATCGACAAGGACCTGGGCAACGGCCAATCGAAGGAAGAGTGGAAGGGCGGCGCCGAGACCAACAAGATCCTCGGCCTGGGCGCGGACTTCGGTTCCAAAGCCATCCCGGTCGATGGCCTGTGCGTGCGCATCGGCGCGATGCGCAGCCACTCGCAGGCGCTGACCATCAAGCTGAAGAAGGATGTGCCGATCGACGAGATCCACGACATCATCGCCGCCAACAACCAGTGGGTGAAGGTCATCCCGAACACCCGCGAAGCATCGGTGACCGGCTTGTCGCCGGCCGCCGCCACCGGCAGCCTGACGATTCCGGTCGGCCGCCTGCGCAAGATGAGCATGGGCGACGACTACCTGTCGGCCTTCACCGTCGGCGACCAGCTGCTGTGGGGCGCGGCCGAACCGCTGCGCCGCATGCTGCGCATCGTGCTGGACGCGTAACGACAATTCAATTGTTACGGCAGAAGGGGTTTTCTCTATGTGTTCTCATAGGGGAAACCCCTTTTTTTGGTTTAAAGTGGGCATAGACGTTACACATGTTCATGTATCACTAGAGAAACGCCGTGCAAAGCTTGCATGCTCCTGTGCATGATGATATGTTGATATATCTGGGAAAGTAACATTTTCCCTCTGACAACCTACTGCCGCCCACTATGCCTGTAAACACTCGCCCCAGCATCGTTTCGATCGCGTTGAAAACCCTCACCGGAGCTGTCGCCAGCGCGGTGCTGGTGGCCGCCACGGCCAACGCGGCGGGACTCGGCAAGCTGACCGTCCTGTCCTCGCTGGGACAGCCGCTGCGGGCGGAGATTGAATTGACCGCCGTCACCGCCGAGGAGGCCGGCGCGCTGGTCGCCAAGCTGGCGCCGGTGGACGCCTTCCGTACCGCCAACATCGACTTCAACCCGGCGCTGCTGTCGCTACGCTTCGAGGTCGACCAGCGCAACGGGCGGCAAATCATCCGCGTCAGCTCGACCCAGCCGATCAACGAACCCTTCGTCGACATGCTGCTGGAACTGAACTGGACCGGCGGTCGCATGGTGCGCGAATACACTTTCCTGCTCGACCCACCGGACCTGCGCAACGCGCAGTCCCCGCAAGTGGCCGCGCCGGTCGACCTGATCGGCCGCGTGCCCGCGCCGGCCGCCGCGCCCGTCGCCCAGTCCGCGCCCGCCGTCCAGCCGGCGCCGGTCGTGCAACAGCCTGCGCCGCCACGGCCGGGTTCGACCTCGGCATCGTTGCCGCCGCAGCCGGCCAAACGCGCCGCCGGCGAATACAGCGTCAAGTCGGGCGACAACCTGACCCGCATCGCCAACCAGGTAAAGCCGGTCGACGTGTCGCTGGACATGATGCTGGTGGCGCTGTACCGCGCCAATCCGGAGGCGTTCAGCGGCAACAATATGAACCGCCTGAAGTCGGGCCAGATCCTGGCCGTGCCGGATTCCGACGCGATCCGCAGCAGCGCGCCGGAAGGCGAGGCGCGCGGCGTGGTGGTCGCGCACGCGGTCGATTTCAACGCCTACCGCGCCAAGCTGGCCGGCCAGGTCGCCAACAGCACCCCGGCCAAGGAGCCGGAGACCTCGCAGAACGTGTCGGGCAAGATCACCGCCAAGGTGGAGGAGCAGCCGAACGCGGTCAACGCCGCCAAAGACAAGCTGACCTTGTCGAAGGCCACGCCGAGCGCGCCGGTGGAGGGCAAGACCGGCCAGGCGGCCGAGGAAGACCGGATCGCCAAGCAGAAGCAGGCGGACGAAGCCGCCGCCCGCGTCAAGGAGCTGGAAAAGAACGTCAACGACCTCGAAAAACTGATGGCCGTGAAGAGCAAGTCCGCCGCCGAGGTCAAGCCGGCGGAAGCGGCCGTGGTGGCCAGCGCGCCGGAGCCGGCGGCCGAGCCGCCTAAGCCGAAGCGCACGCTGGTGCTGCCGCCGAAGAAGCTGGCCGAGCCTGGTTTCTTCGAAATCCTGATGGACAACCTGAACTACGTCGGCCTCGCCTTGGCCGCGATCCTGGCCGGCGCAGGCGCCATCATCGCCTCGCGCCGCCGCAAGCGCTTCGTGGTGCCGAAGGAGGAAACGTCGATCCTGGGCGATACCGCCATGCCGTCGCAAGCGCTGATCGCCGAAGCGGGCGGCCAGAGCGTCGACACCAACAACAGCGTGTTCAACTCGAACTTCGCGCCATCGGCCAGCCAGCTCGACACCAACGAAGTCGATCCGGTGGCGGAAGCCGACGTCTACATCGCCTACGGCCGCGACGCCCAGGCGGAGGAAATCCTGAAAGAGGCGCTGCGCACGCATCCGGAACGGCACGCGGTGCGGCTGAAGCTGCTTGAAATCTACGCCACCCGCAAGGACGCGCGCTCGTTTGAAACACAGGCGTCCGAGCTGTATTCGATGACGCGCGGCGACGGCGACGAGTGGGAGCAAGCCTGCGCCATGGGCCGGGCGCTGGATCCGGAAAACGCCTTGTACACCTTGGGCAAGGACGGCGGCGACGGTTCGACCATGTTCGCGGCGGCGGCGCCGATCGCTGCGGCGGCTGCCGTGGCCGCCACGGCGTCGAGCTTCGACAACGATTTTGGCAACGGCGTCGGCAACGACGGCCGCGTCGAGCCGTCGTCCGGCCTGGACTTCGAACTGGGCCAGGACGCCGCGCCGGCCGGCAACACGATGGACTTCGGCAACGACATGGAAACGGCCCTGCCGCAGGCGGCCGACGCCGCCGTGTCGCCGGCATCGGTGGCTGCGGACAACCTGATGGACTTCGACCTGGGCGGCTTGAGCTTCGAGCCGATCGGCGCGACGACGCCGGCCATCGAAATGCCGGCCCCGGCGGCCGAGCCGGAAACGTCGCTGGACGATCCGTTCAGCCTGGACTTCGATGCGCCCGCGCCGAAGGCCGAAGCAGCGGCGCCAGCCCCGGCGCCCGAGGACGACCTGAGCATGGACTTCGGCCTGGATCTGCCGGCCTCGGCCACCGAGAGCCGCATCCCGTCGGCCTCCACCGATCCGCTTGAAATGGACTTGATGGACTTTGATATTCCGGACCTGCCGGCCTTCAGCGAGCCGCCGAAAGCCGAGCCGTCGGCGATCGACTTCAGCGACAGCCTGGACCTGCCAGCGGATATCGAATCGATCACCGCCGCGCCGCCGCCGGCGGCGCCGGAGTTCGACATGTCCGGCATCGACCTCGACCTGGACAGCAAGGATGGCAAAGATAGCGATGTCGCCGCCGACGCGGCTCCGGCTCCGGCCCCGGCCAGCGCGCGCGACGACACCATGTCCGCGCACCACATGGAGATGGACACCAAGCTGGACCTCGCCATCGCCTACCAGGAAATCGGCGACAAGGAAGGCGCGCGCGAGCTGCTGGACGAAGTGCTGCGCGGCGGCAGCGACGACCAGATCGCCAAGGCCAACGCCATGAAGGCGCAGCTGGGGTAATCCTCGACGTTATATAATGGCTGACTCAGACTTTAGATCGGGCAGCAATTGAAACGGATAGCAATCGGCGTCCAGTACGACGGCACCGCGTGGCACGGCTACCAGAAGCAGGAAGACGGCCACACGGTGCAGGACAAGCTGGAGCAGGCGCTGGAGAAGTTCGCCAGGGTGCGCCTGGCCACCACCTGCGCCGGCCGCACCGACACCGGCGTGCACGCGCTGGAGCAAGTGGTCCACTTCGATACCGAGCTCGACCGCGACACCCATTCCTGGGTGCGCGGCGTCAATGCCTTCCTGCCGCCGTCGATCGCGGTGCGCTGGGCCAAGCAGCTCGACGGCGACCCGACGGTCAACGATTTCTTCCACGCCCGCTTCAGCGCCCGCGCCCGCACCTATCACTACGTGCTGTACAACAATCCGACCCGCTCGCCGTTGCTGGAAGGGCGCGCCGGTTTCTGCTTCCGCCCGCTGGACGTGGAGCTGATGCGACAAGCCGTCCAGCCGCTGCTGGGCTGGCACGACTTCACCGCCTTCCGCGCCGCGCAATGCCAGGCCAAGTCGCCGGTCAAGCTGATGCACGACATCCAGATCAAGCGGGTCGGCGAGCTGGTGGTGTTCACCATCACCGCGAACGCCTTCCTGCACCACATGGTGCGCAACCTGGTCGGCTCGCTGGTCTACATCGGCACCGGCCGCGAGAAACCGGAATGGCTGGGCCAGCTGCTGGAAACCAAGGACCGCCACGCCGCCGCGCCGACCTTCATGCCGGACGGCCTGTACCTGGCTAAAATCGATTACGACCCGAAATGGGAATTGCCGCTGGAAACCACCAGCGCCTTGCCCTGGTTTTAAAGGACAGCGATGCGCACCCGAATCAAGATCTGCGGCCTGACCCGCGTGGAGGACGTCCAGGCCGTCGTGGCCTCGGGCGCCGACGCGATCGGCTTCGTGTTCTATGCTAAGAGCCCGCGCTACGTCACGCCTATGCAGGCCGCCGAGCTGATCCGCGCAGTGCCGCCGTTCATCACCTGCACCGGGCTGTTCGTCAACGCCACGCCGGAGGAGGTCGCGGCCACCTGCAGGATCGCGCCGATCTCGCTGATCCAGCTGCACGGCGACGAGTCCGTGGCCGAGTCCGCCGCCATCGCCGCGGCGGCTGGGCGACAGTTCATGCGCGTGTTCCGCGTCAAACCCGACACGCGGCCGTCCGATTTGTTAGAATACGAGCAGCAATGCCGCGCCGCCAGTCCATTGTTCACCAGCCTGTTGCTGGATACCTATGTGGACGCCTACGGTGGCGCAGGAAAGGGTTTTGATTGGTCTCTCGTTCCAAAAGATCTCGCGCCTCGGGTCGTTTTAAGTGGTGGCTTGAGCGTACACAACGCGACTGACGCGGTGGTCGGTGTACGCCCCTACGCCGTCGACATCAGCAGTGGTGTCGAAGCGGCCAAGGGGATCAAGGACGCCCGCAAGATCGCCGACTTCGTCGCGGCGGTGCGGGCCGGAGATGCCATTATTGAAAGCGAAACCCATCATGAACGCTCCAGCGAAGGCCCTGTTCCACGCTAAAGATTACGACCTGCCGAACGCCAAAGGCCATTTCGGCCCCTACGGCGGCTCGTTTGTCGCAGAAACCCTGACCTACGCGCTCGCCGAGCTCAACGAAGCTTACGAGCGCTACAGCAAAGATCCCGAGTTCCTCGAAGAGTTCCGTTACGAGCTCAAGCACTTTGTCGGCCGGCCGTCGCCGATCTACCACGCCAAGCGCTGGTCGGAGATCGCCGGCGGCGCGCAGATCTACTTCAAGCGCGAAGACCTGAACCACACCGGCGCGCACAAGATCAACAACGTGATCGGACAAGCGCTGTTGGCCAAGCGCATGGGCAAGCCGCGCATCATCGCCGAGACCGGCGCCGGCCAGCACGGCGTGGCCACGGCCACCATCTGCGCCCGCTTCGGGCTGGAGTGCGTGGTCTACATGGGCAGCGAGGACGTCAAACGCCAGGCGCAGAACGTCTACCGCATGAAGCTCTTGGGCGCGACCGTGGTGCCGGTGGAGTCCGGCTCCAAGACCTTGAAGGACGCGCTCAACGAGGCGATGCGCGACTGGGTCACCAACATCGAGAACACCTTCTACATCATCGGCACCGTTGCCGGGCCGCATCCGTATCCGATGCTGGTGCGAGACTTCCAGTCGGTGATCGGCGAGGAGTGCCTGGTGCAGATGCCGGAGATGACCGGCCGCCAGCCGGACTACGTCGTGGCCTGCATCGGCGGCGGCTCGAACGCGATGGGCATCTTCTATCCGTATATCGACCAGAAGGACGTCAAGCTGCTCGGCGTCGAGGCGGCGGGCGAGGGGCTGGATGGCGACAAGCACGCGGCCTCGCTGACCAAGGGCTATCCGGGCGTGTTGCACGGCAACCGCACCTATCTGCTGCAGGACGAGAACGGCCAGATCATCGAGACGCATTCGGTGTCGGCGGGGTTGGATTATCCGGGTGTCGGGCCGGAGCACGCCTACCTGAAGGACAGCGGCCGCGCGCAGTACGTGTCGATCACGGACGAGGAGGCGCTGCAAGCCTTCCATGATTGCTGCCATATCGAAGGCATCATTCCGGCGTTGGAATCGTCGCACGCGCTGGCGTACGCGGCCAAGCTGGCGGCGACCTTGCCGAAGGATCAAATCATTTTGGCCAACCTGTCGGGCCGGGGCGACAAGGACATGCATACGGTCGCGGAACGTATGGGTTTGAACTTCAATTAAGGAAAACAACATGTCCAGAATCGCAGCAACTTTCAGCGCCTTGAAGGCGCAAAACAAAACCGCGCTCGTCACCTTCATCACCGCCGGCGATCCGGCGCCCGAGCTGACCGTGCCGCTGATGCACGCCTTGGTGGCCGGCGGCGCCGACATCCTGGAACTCGGCGTGCCGTTTTCCGATCCGATGGCCGAAGGCCCGGTGATCCAGCGCGCCTGCGAGCGGGCGCTGGCCTACGGCGTCGGCATCCGCGACGTGTTCGCTTACGTGGCCGAGTTCCGCAAGACCAACCAGAGCACGCCGGTGGTGCTGATGGGCTACGCCAATCCGATCGAGCGCATCGGCCCGGACGCCTTCATCGCGGAATCGACGAAGGCGGGGGCGGATGGCGCCATCGTGGTCGATTATCCGCCGGAAGAATGTGAAGAGTTCGCCGCCGCCATGCGCGCGGCCGAGCTGGACCTGATCTTCCTGCTGGCGCCGACCTCGACCGAGGAACGCATCCAGCAGGTGGCCAAGGTCGGCGGCGGCTTCAGCTACTATGTCTCGCTGAAGGGCGTGACGGGGGCGGGCAATATCGATACGGTGGATGTCGCGAGGCGGCTGACCGAGATCCGCAAGCACGTGAAGTTACCGATCGGCGTAGGCTTCGGCATCCGCGACGGCGCCACGGCGCGCGCCGTGGCCGAGGTGGCCGACGCGGTGGTGATCGGCAGCCGCATCATCCAGGAAATCGAAACCGCCGGCAAGGAGGGCGCGGTCGCCGCCGTCCAGACCTTCGTCAGCGGCATCCGCGCCGCCCTCGACGCGTAATCCACCCACGCCGGCCCGCTTGGCCGGCATCAAATCCGCACCGCTCACCTTGATACATAGTTAAGCACTGACTATGTTGAAGGGGAGTGGCTGTGCGCTTCGAATGGGATGCCCGCAAGGCCAAGATCAACCTGCGCAAGCATGGCGTCAGCTTCGAAGAGGCCAGTACGGTCTTTATTGATAGGCGTGGGAAAACACGATTCGACGTGGGGCACTCGGATGCGGAAGACAGGTTTTTACAGCTTGGCCGCAGCCGCAAGGGGCGTTTATTGATTGTGTGTCACTGCTATCGCGGCGCCATGGTGCGTATTATTTCCGCACGAAAGGCGCTCCCGGAGGACGAGATTTATTATCTGGAGGAGAACTGATATGCGTAAAGAACTAGGCACTTCCGATTGGATTCCTAATCCTTACTTTGAAAGTCTAAGTAAGGAAATAAGCTTTCGTCTTGATTTTGGTTCGATTGAATATTTCGAACAGCTTGGCAAGATTTACGGGTTGCCGGCGGAGGAAATGATGTACATGTATTTGCGACACATTGCTGATTCTGGTTATAAAGCCAATCTTGGTATTTCAACGCTCAAAGAACGAGCGGTCCTCAAGGAAAAGTGGGAAAAGGAGGGCAAGCTGCCGCGCGAGGCGTAGTGGCTTTCCTCTAAAAACCCGTCAATTCCATGACGAAAGTGAAAAATTGATGTACGGGAAAGTTCGACAGAGGGGCGAGAAACGGCTACACTTCGGCCACAAAGTTAGCTGCAAGGAGAATTTATGAGTTGGTTGGAAAAACTGCTGCCCCCACGAATCCAGCGTTCCGACGCTGCCGCGCGCAA
>Ga0247815_10000788_pt1 | contig 24502 bp, 20 predicted proteins | sample UWRJL194509B1_FD_181014 | JGI IMG/M metagenome (GOLD analysis project Ga0247815, IMG submission 181014) | Plant litter microbial communities from Arlington Agricultural Research Station in Wisconsin, United States - UWRJ-L194-509B-1 | ecosystem: Environmental > Terrestrial > Plant litter >...
CAAATTTTTACACTTGCAGCTTTACAACCAACCAATTTAGAAATAATGAAATTATTGAAGTGAGAATCCCACTTTTGATTTTATATCTGTAGATGATGCTCCAACGATTGCTTCAAAAGCTCCCGGCTCAGCAACCCAGTCGTGTTTTTTATCATCAAAAAAGCTTAAAGCTGTTTTATCTACTGTAAAAGTTACTGTTTTTTCTTCTCCCGCTTTAAGCGAAATTTTCTCAAATCCTTTTAATTCTTTAATCGGACGTGGTAATGAAGATTTTAAATCGCTGATATAAAGCTGAACAACCTCAGAACCTTCTCTTGACCCTGTATTTTTTACATTAACAGAGAATGTAATTTTGTCGCTGCTTGACATTTGTTTTTTATCTGCCGTTACTTTTCCATAAGCAAAAGTCGTATAGCTTAAACCGTGACCAAAAGAGAACAATGGTTTTGCTTTTTGCTTGTCAGCCCAACGGTAACCTACAAAAATTCCTTCGTTATATTTAACCTCATCTCCACCAGGAAATTCTCCTAAAGCATGAGCGCCGTTATCAGCTAATTTTACTGGGAAAGTAAAAGATAATTTTCCTGAAGGATTTACATCTCCAACCAAAACATTAGCCAAAGCATTTCCTGCTTCTGTACCTAAAAACCATCCTTGTACAATTCCCGGAACTTCTTTTACCCACGGCATTGCCACAGCATTTCCTGAAATATTTACAAAAACTACATTTTTATTTACTTTAACCAATTCGGTAATTAATTTGTCCTGACCGTATGGCAAGCCCAATTCTTTGCGATCATGTCCTTCTGCATCCTGATTATCACTTTTGTTTAATCCTCCAATAAAAAGAACAACATCAGCATCTTTGGCAACTTTAAGAGCCTCTGCAGTCAATTCTGCAGGAGAACGTTTGTCCTCTAAACTTACTTTTGCTACTACTCCGTTATATTCACTTTTTGGATCTCCTACATAACCACGGGCATAAACGATTTCTGCCTGGTTACCAATTCTTTTCTTTAATCCTTCAAGAGGTGTAATTTCGTATCTTGCTTTAAGCGAAGAACTTCCTCCACCTACAGTCATCATTTTGATCGCATTTTCACCAATAACAACGATTTTCTTAGTTTTAGAAAGGTTGATTGGTAAAATATTATTGTTGTTTTGAAGTAATACAATTCCTTCTTCGGCAATTTTACGGCCTGCATCTGCGTGCTCTTGTGTTCCAAAAGATCCAAACGGACGGTTTCTGTCCATTGTAGTCAAGAAAGATAAACGTAAAATACGACGTACTTTTTCGTCTAGTTCTTTAGTTCCAACTTCACCTTTTCTAATCATTTCAGAATATGGTTTTGCCAGATAATAATTATCATATGCATTGCTGGTTCCCCATGAAAGTCCATTGGTCCATGAACCAAATTCCATATCAAGACCATTAAAGATAGACTGTTTTGTATCGCTAACGCCACCCCAATCTGAAACTACAACACCTTTGAATCCCCATTCTCCGCGAAGAATATCATTTAATAAAAATTCATTATGACAACATTGCTGCCCTTTGTATCTGTTGTATGAACCCATAATTGCCCAAACATCACCTTCCTGAACTGCAGCTTTAAAAGCAGGTAAATAGATTTCGTATAAAGCACGATCATCAACGATTACGTTTACTGAGTTACGTTTTGTTTCCTGATTGTTTAATGCAAAATGTTTTACACAGGCAGCCACTCCGTTTGCCTGAACTCCTTTTATATAAGGAACAACCATCTTGGCAGCAAGAAAAGGATCTTCTCCCATGTATTCGAAGTTACGACCGTTTAATGGTGTTCTGTAGATATTTACTCCAGGTCCTAACAATACATTTTTATTACGATAGCGGGCTTCTTCCCCAATAGATTTACCATATAAAGAAGACAACTCTTTGTTCCAGGTTGCAGAAAGTGCTGTAAGAGCCGGAAATGCAATACAAGAGTCATTTGTCCATCCTGCCTGATCCCATTCGTCCCATTTTACTTCGGTACGAATTCCGTGTGGTCCGTCAGTCATCCAGTTTTCCGGAATTCCTAAACGCGGTACACCCGGCGAACTGAATTTTGACTGCGCATGAATCATGGCAATTTTTTCTGCTGTGGTCATTCTTTTAAGAGCATCTTCTACACGCTCATTAATTGGCTTTTTATCATCTAGATAAACCGGAACTTTACTCTGTGCATTTACACCGATAGAGCTCAACAAAAGTAAAACAACAATTGTTTTAACGTTTTTAAACATAACTATTAATTTATTAAAGCATTTAATGGATAATATAAAAGGCAGCAATAAGGTCATTATTACCTTTTAATAATATTGTAAAGCTAAAACGTTATAGTTCGTTTTTAATTTTCAAACGAAAAAAAGTAGTGAAACAAAAAAATAAATATTTGATTTACAAATACTTGTACAAAAAGGCCCCCTAAAAAAAGTAGTGGTTTTAAAATATAAAATTAGACTTTCAATGAAATTAGACCAATTTTCATGACCATTTCTTCAAAATCATTTCGCGAAACTGCGGCTTTATTTCGAGCTCTGGTTCTGTAATTATAAATTGTACTTAAAGAGTAACGAAGGAATGCTGCAATTTTTACACTGTCGGTAATTCCTAAACGAATTAGTGCAAAAATGCGAAGTTCCGTATTTAGCAATTCTCCTTGTTTTAAAAAGATTTGTTCTTCCTTAATCAGAAGTGCGTTGAAATCTTTCACGAAAGTGGGATATAAATTAAGAAAGATAATGTCGAAATTCTTGTACAATTCCTCCAGCTCATTATCAACCAAGGTTGTTGATTTAAGCATTTTATAAATCTCATCAAACTGTTTTGCCGTTGCTTTTTTGTTTAGAATAATGCGGTAATTTTCTAATTTATTGATATAAGTCGAGCAAAGACTGAAAAAATGCGCGATATATTCTTCTTTGATATGATTCGATTCTGATAATTGTCCGTTACGTTCCTGCAGTTGATTGTTGGTTTCTGTAATATCTTTGTTTAATTCCGCTAATTTTTGACTGGTTTCGTAAAGTTCTCCACGTATTCTGGACACTTTTTTCATTTGTTTGTAAACATAAATAACGGCTACGATCAAAAATGCTGAAAGCAAACTGATGCATAACAAATACAGCTGCAGTTCGGTTTTTCTCTTGGCTTCTTTTTCTAAATAAACGGTATTGATAATCGAATAAACTTCTGACATTAAAAGAGTTCGAAACTGAACATTGCAATAAAGTGCGTCTTCAATAGCCGATTGAGTGAGTTTATACGCCATATCTACATCACCAATTTCGTAAAAAACCAAGGCCAGTTCCTGAAGTGACGCATTATCTTTATTAGCATTTTTTAGATCAGAAGTAGCCGACAGCGCATAAAACTTTTTTCTTAGTTCTAATTGATGTCTTGCCTCATAAATACTGCCCAAAAGATAGGTAATCATGGCATATTGAGGGTTATCTTCTTTAATATTTGCAAACAATTGCAGCAACTGTTGTTCTGCAACTTTTAGCTTTTTCCGGGACATCCCCTGCTGAATTTTATTGATCTGATAATTTAGCGTATTAGGATCTAAAACAGCGACCAGAGAATCACGATACTCGCGTATTTTCTGAATGTATTTTATATCATAACTATTGGCTGCATAATGCTCAAAAAACTCCCGATAAGCAATATAATAGGTTTGAAGTAATGATTTTGAAAGTGTTTTTTTGTCAATGCTTTTTAAAATAGCTTCAGATTCGCGGTATTTTCCTGACGAAGAATAAAGAGTGACCAACTGCAAATTGGCTAAGTTCAGCAACTCATTATTTTGAAGTTCAGTGGCAATCTTCAGATTCTTTTTGATATAAAAAATAGCCGAATCTGAGTTGAATTTTTGGTATTCTGTATATAAAGTTTTGTTGTAATTGTATTCTTGCTCCTGAGTTAAATCATCAGATTTGATTTTTTTAAAGTTCAGAATACGCTCTTCTTTGAGTCTGACATAATGTGCTTTATTTTTTAAAGCGTCATTTAGCTTTGCTAAAATAGTATCAGTACTGTCTGACGAATAAACAGGACTGCCTAAAAGAACGAATAAACAAAACAATAAATAATTTTTCAAAACAATTATGATATAATGAGACCCACAAATATAAGAAAGTGCAGATACAAAAATGAATTATTTAGTAAGTCGCAAATTTTGACATTTGTAACAGAAAATCCAGTGTAAAAGAAAATTGTTTAGTTTTTATATCAAAAGGATTGTTGTAAATTTGGTTGAAATCTATTTCTCTAACCTAAAACCACACACAAATGCCCCATTTTATTATTGATTGCTCAGAAAACGTTCTTCGGTTAAAATCTGCAGACGACATTATGCAGGATGTTTTTAATGCAGCATTATCAACCGGTCTTTTTGATGAGTCTGAGATTAAGGTTCGTATTAATCCGTTTTCGTATTATAATAACGGAAATTCCTTAAAAGACTTTATTCATGTTTTTGCCTATATTATGGAAGGCCGAAATACAGATGAAAAAGCGAATCTTTCGAAAATAATTGTTTCTAAACTCAATAGAGTACTTCCTGAAGTTCCTGTGATTTCTATCAATATAAAAGATTTTGAAAAGGCGAGTTATTTCAATAAAACGATGTTAGAGCTATAATTTATTTTATTAATGATATAAAAATAATTATATCATTTTGCTTTTTGATTTATTTTTTTGCCACAGATTAAAAGGATTAGAAAGTTTTTTTTCTTACTTAAAAATCACATAACAGCTCTAATTACAATAAGTAACCACAATCTTGTCATCCCGAGGAACGAGGGATCTCCGCAAGTAGCTCCTCTTGCAGAATCACCAATCTTTGTAGAGCTTCTTGTGGAGATCCCTCGTTAGGGATGACAAAAAAAAACTCCATAAACTTTGTCAAAGTTTAAAACTTTGACAAAGTTTCCACAAGATCTATACTCTTTACTCTTTACTCTTTACTCTTTACTCTTTACTCTTTACTCTTTACTCTTTACTCTTTACTCTTTACTCTTTACTCTTTACTCTTTACTCTTTTATCGAACAGCAATTGGCGCTGCCAGACAACTCTCCGGAATATCAAAAGCATTGACCAATGAAACCGCATCCGGACGAATATCCCAACACAATTGATTGACTATTTTACGGATTGCTTTGGTCTTTACAGCTTCCATATAACCATCTTCAAGATACCAGCCTTTATTTTTTTCTATTTGCGAAAGCGCGTATAATTGGTTCAGTTTTGTTAGTATTTCTTTTGTTTTAATGTCTTCTACGTCTTTTATAGCCAATTGAAATTGTTCTAAAACGACTCTTTCCAGATACGCCTGAGCGACATCGATCATTTGATGTTGTACAACATTGAAAGCATCGTAAGGTTCTAAACCTCCGTCGACCAATTTTTTGATGCGTCGTGCTGCCGAAGCTAAAATTGTTTTTTCTCTGTGAATGAAAGCCTGTAAATGAAATTCTGGATCCAGTAAATGTTCATCATCTGTTCTTCTGGTAGCAATTGGATTTTTCTCTGTGAATGCCGTTTTTGCATTTTCGTACACATAATTAATGATTCCCAAAGAACCCATTTCGCCAAACGATTTTCTGAATTCAGCTAGACGGTTTTTAGCCACCAATTGCATCAAAACGGTATTATCACCTTCAAAAGTCGTGTATATTTCGGTATCATTTTTTAAAGCATCGATTCGGTTTTCAGACAAATATCCTTTTCCTCCAATAGCTTCGCGGCATTCCTGCAGAATATCTCTTGTACTCCAGGTAGAATACGATTTCATTCCTGCTGCCAAAGCTTCGATTTCCTGCATTTCGGCTTCGGTTTTATTTAAAAAGCGATTGGTAAGATATTGCAAAGCAAAATGTACCGCGTAGGTTTTCGCCAAAGGCGGAATTAATCTTCGCTGATGCATTCTGTAATTTAAAATCGGAACTTCGGATCCTCCTTCTGGACCAAATTGTCGGCGTTGATCGCTGTAGCGAATGGCAATTGTTAATCCGGATTTGGCTGCAGCCAAAGCAGAACGCGGAATCCCAATTCGTCCTCCAACCAAAGTACCTAACATGGTAAAAAATCGTCTGTTATCACTCGGGATTGGGCTTTCGAATTCTCCTTTATCATTTACAGAAGCAAAACGATCGAGCATATTTTCTTTCGGAATCACCACATTGTCAAAACTAATTGTTCCGTTATCGACTCCGTTTAATCCCATTTTATGTCCGCAATCACCTATCGTAATTCCGTTTAAGGTATTTCCGTTGGTGTCTCTTAGCGGAACCACAAAAGCATTTACGCCATAATCATGACCGTCGATAACTAATTTAGCAAAAACAGTTGCCATTTGTCCGTGAACGGCTGCGTTGCCAATATATTCTTTTTGAGCATTTTTAGTAGGTGTATGAATTGTAAACGTTTGATCGTTATGATTATAAGTGGCTGTGGTTTCCAGTCCTTTTACGTTTGATCCGTGATGAGTTTCGGTCATGGCAAAACACCCGGGAATTTTTAAGGTTCCAATATCTTTTAAGTATTTCGCATAATGTTTTTCTGTTCCTAACGACTGAACGCTCATTCCCCACAGTCCAAACTGAACACCAAATTTGATTACTAAACTCAAATCGTGATAACTTAGCGTTTCCATAATCGCAAAATAATCGGCTATGTTTTCTCCTCCTCCATATTGCTTTGGATAAGCCATATTTCCGAGATTTTCATCGGCCAGAATTTTACACCAATTGTATACTGTTTGGCGGTATACATTGATATCTGTCGAAGTTTCATAAGCAAATTCAGGTCTCGAAATCACCGATTTTACTTTATTGATAATAGCTGCTTCTTTACCGTTTAAAATGTCCGTTATTTTCTGAATATCAAAATCGGCATTGGTTTGAGAATTGGCTGTAAAAGAACTTGCTTTTGTTTTAAAGTTTTGAAGCGCTTCTTCGCCCAGAATTCCAAGATCGTTTTCTAATTTTATAAAATCAGATTGCAATTTCGAAATATCTACATCTTTTTCTGAAAGGGCTACTGCAATATCAAAAATGGATTTTATATCTGATTTGTTTTGGATGCTGTTTTCGATATCCAATTTCCATTGGGTGAGTTCATTTCGCGAAGGCGGATTTGAAATATCTAATCTTGATACTAATTGTTGTTTTTCTTCGGGCGAAAGCCAACTTAAGTCATTAATAAATTTCTGAATGGTGGTAAACTCTTTTTGAGTCAGTAAATCATCAGACCACACTAAATAAAATAACGGAATAAAGGCTTGGAGTTTGGTATTTTTCATATAAATAGTTTGTTCAGTTTGTATTTGTTTTTTTGCCACAGATTATTGTTTTTCGCCACTCCCGATAGCTATCGGGATTCACGAATTTTCACTAATTAATTAGGCTCTTTACTATCGCTTATTACAGCGTAAAAAAGTTCACGCAGATTTTGCATATCGAGCAGATTAAAAAATTCATGAAAATTGTGGCGAAAAAATGTCGCATAAAAAAACAGGAATGAAAATAGTCATTCCTGTTTAAACATCCTGTTAAGATTCTGGTAATTTATATTTTAAACCAATAAAAAATATAAAAAACCTCACGTTATTTTAGAATCTTTGGATATTGCGATAAACTTTTGCTTCATGGCAAAAATATGATGAGAATTGAAAACCAAAACAGCCAGAAAAACAATTCCGTAAGCAATTATTTGTATGAGTCCGAACTGCTCTTTATAAAGAAACATAGCCAATAGAAAAGCGATCATTGGGTTAATATTTAAAAGCATCCCAACTGTTGAAGAGTTTATTCCTGACAAGGCATATAAATTAAGAAACAACGGGAAAATTGTAAACAAAATCGCAATGGTTTCTATACAGAAATAAAACTTAAACTCCGTTGGAACCGGACCGCTGTATATGGGATAAAAAGGTAACAAGAACAACGCTGCCAAAGTAATATGAAACGTTAGAATTATAAATTTGTCGAAACCTTTATTGACTCTCTGGCTTACCAGATAAGATGCATAAGTAGAACCTATAATGATGCTAAAAAACATATCCATAATATTGGCATACGATAAAAGTACACAACCGGAAATGCTTAAACCAACGGCGATCCATTGGGTTTTGCTGAGTTTTTCGTGCAAAATAAAATAAGCCAGTAAGGTGGTTAAAATTGGGCAAACCAAATAGGCCAATGATGTCGCTTTTACGCTAACGTGGTTCATTACATAAATAAATGTAAACCAGTTGGCCATTAGAAACACGCTTCCGCCAATATTTAATAAAATGGTTTTGCGTTTCTCGAAAGTGGGCAACGATTTGAAGTTTTGAATTGCTTCTTTTATTCTTTTTCTTTTAAACGTAAAAGCAATAATCAACATTAGAATACTACAGCTAAAAACGCGGTAGAACAAAATATCCAGAGAAGCATAGTCGTGTATAGGTTTTAAAACCAGACTAAAAAATCCCCAGATTACAAAACAAGTAATGGCAGCTATGTAGTATTTTGTTGTTTTCACGAATGTTGTTTTTGTTTAGTTTTCTACTAAAACAAATTTCTAAAAAATAAAACAGCAATACAGATACAGTTTTTGTAAATTGCACCATAACAGTTTTTTTTATGAAAAATCCAAATTACTTGTATCTTCAGTTTGCTGACCGAATCGAAAAACAAATAAAATCCGGTGTTTTGAATGTGGGAGACAAACTGCCATCGATACGTGAAGTCTGCGCCGAAACGGGTTACAGCATGAGCACGGTAAGTAAAGCGTATTATGAAATCGAAAGCAGATCACTGATCGAATCAAGACCGCAATCCGGTTATTATGTGAGTAATATTTCGGCCAGAGCGATTCCTGAGCCTTCGCCAAGCAGTCCTATTTTAAAATGTGCGAATGTTGATCGGGAAGATTTGATCGATCAGGTGTATGGTAATATGACAGATCCTGATATCACGATGCTTTCTTTGGGTTTTCCGTCGAATGAATTGCTGCCTATTGCGAAATTAAATAAAGGAATGGTTCAGGCAATGCGACAACTTCCTAATAGCGGAACGAGTTATGAGCAAGTAAAAGGCAATCCGAATTTAAGAAGAGAAATTGCCAGATGGTCTTTTACCTGGGGAGGTTCACTGAACGAAGAGGATATCATTACAACACCCGGCTGTACCAGCGCAATATCACATTGTTTGATGACACTGACCCAACCCGGAGATACTATCATTACAGAAAGTCCTGCTTATTTTGGAATTCTGCAATTGGCAAAATCATTAGGATTGTACATCATGGAATTGCCAACCAACATGACAACAGGAATAGAACTGGAAGCACTAAAAAAAGCGTTATCCTCTAAAAAAGTAAAGCTTTGTTTGCTAATGAGTAATTTTAGTAATCCGTCAGGAAGTATGATGCCGGCGGAACATAAAATAGAAGTCGTCAGGTTGATGGAGTTCTACAATATTCCGCTAATCGAAGATGATATTCACGGCGATTTGTACTTTGGCGCAAGCCGACCAACGAATTGTAAAACCTATGACGAAAGCGGTATTGTGCTTTGCTGCAGTTCGGTTTCTAAAACTTTGGCGCCAGGTTATCGCGTGGGCTGGGTTTCGCCGGGAAAATTTAAAAAAGAAATATTACGTAACAAAATTTACCATTCGCTTTCCTCTCCTACTATTACGCATCAGGTTGTGGGAGATTTTCTAAAAAATGGCCGATACGAAAACCATCTTAGAAAAATACGTCAGATATTGAATCATAACTGCAATAATTATATTAATACGGTGCTGGAATATTTTCCGAAGGGAACAAAAGTGAGTCAGCCGCAAGGGGGATTTTTTCTTTGGATAGAACTGGATAAAAGTGTTGATACTGCTGCTTTTTATCATTTGGCGATGCAACACAAGATTAGTATCGCGCCCGGAAGAATTTTCTCTTTTCAGGATCAATTTTCGAATTGTATGCGATTGAGTTTCGGATTGGTATGGACGAATGAATTAAGAGAATCTATACAGATTTTAGGAAGATTGCTTCATCGATGATAATAAACTCTGCGCAATCTTGCCATCCTTGAGGAACGAAGAATCACACAAGAAGCGCGACAATATTTGTCATGGCACGCGGATGACACGGATTTGCTTTGCAAAAACACGGATCTACACAGATTTTTTGTTTTACTCATTGCAGCTACTCCAATCTTGTCATCCTGAGGAACGAAGGATCACACGCGGGATTCTACAAAGATTGGCGATTTTGATTGTGAAGTTCCTGTTGTGATCCTTCCTCCGTCAGGATGACAAACTAGACGAAAACATTGTTATGAAAACGGATGTCCTAGCCCCGATAGTCCCGAGGCTTCGGGAGGAAATCCTTTTTCTGGCTTCTTTAGCCAGGAAAAGATTGGAACGGATTGCTTCGCCAATTCGCACTTTCAGGCTCGGGTGCGGGATTAGCTCCTGAAAAAAAAAGATTCAGTTTTAAGGAATTGCAATAACAAAAAAAAACCGGACAATGCTTTAAATAGCGTTGTCCGGCAACAAATTGAGAAACCAAAATCAATTTTAATTATAAAACAAAGTAAGCGTTGTTTTCCGCTTTTTTAGGCTCAGGCTGAAGATGAAATTCATTGATAATATCAAATTCGCTTTGGTATTCATTCATCATCTGAGTTATATTTCTTTCGATAGTATTGGCAATAGTGGTCACAGGTGTATCTGTAGGTCTGTTTTCGAATGGATCCTGCAAGTGAATTGCCATTCTTTCGATCAAAAAGAAAGCGGCTGCAATAGCTGTAATTAACGGGATTGCGAACCAGCTCAATACACTAATTAATCCAAAAGGCAGTAATAAAATAAACAAACACAATGTCAATCTGATGTACATACTGTAAGTCGTTGGAAAAATAGTGTTTTTAATTCTCTCACATTTACCCATTTCATCACATAATCTTGACAAAGTATTATCGATTTCTACCTGCTGATACATATTAATACGTTTGTCGTTTTTAGCATTTCGAAGATCTCTCGCATGCAGTAATAAAATCGCATTAGGTATGTTTTGATGATTTTTTACAAAACGTAATTCTTCGTCGCTTATCAAACCTTCAAGTGGTTTTAAGGCGTCTCTATTTCGTAAAGATTCTCCTAAACTATAACACCACGCAATTTGTCGTTTGGCAAAATTTTCTTTGAATTCATTTGCTTCTACAGAAAAATTAGGGTCTTTATAGAATGTCAGCACTTGTCTGATCAATGTTCTGGAATCATTTACAATTGCGCCCCAAACGATTCGGGCTTCCCACCATCTGTCATAAGCCTGATTCGACTTAAAAGCTAATAATAAGGATATAATGGTTCCAATCATTGTTGGAATTGCAATTGGAATATCTACAGGAAGGTTGATAAAATAATTGTGAAAAACTTCAAAAACTATTGTATACGCCAGTACTAATGTAATTTCTACTTTAATTTTCCCGAGAACGTACTTCATTGGTATTCTTTTCTTTAATAACATATTTTCGGTTTTAAATTAAACTTATATTTTTTTTAGAGAGCAATTGGGTATTATGCCATTTCCTCATAAAGAGACAAAACCGGAAGTCCTAATCTCTCGTTCATATCTGCTTTTTTTGCTTTTTTGAATTTGATTTTTTCTCCTTTACGGGTTTCTACCAGCAAATCGATATCGTATTTTGAAATCGCTTCGGATAAATAAGGAGCAAATTTTTCGTAGTTATCGTCGAAATTGGCGGTCTGACTTACAATTTCAAATGAAAAGTTTTCATTCAAGAATTGCTGAACGTCCTTTACATGCATGTTTGCACGGGCATTTTCGATATAAAGTGCTTTGTTGAAGTCTTCTTTGTATTGCTCTACTCCTAAATGCAATATTGGGCATTTTTGGTTTCCTGCTAATTGAATCAAATACTGATGAATTCGTTTTGTTTCTTGTTTATAAGACTGTGTAAGAATGACTAATTTTACAGAGAAAACATCAATAATACGTTTGAAGATTGGAGAAGAAAGACCGTACTGGTTTTGTACTTTTATTTTACAATTTGGAGTATGCTCGATAATATAGCGACAAGTATCAAGTACTGTTTCCTGACTAGCTGTAAGTCCGGTGCGCATTTCGCGCAAATAACCTGATGAAGAAAAAGTATCCGGGGCATCAGCAACCATCATTAAAATGATTTCGCAACCTGATGATTTTGCCTGACTTACTGCTGATTTTACAGCGCAAATAGTATCATCTTTTAAAGTCGTAGGTATAAGGAAATTTTTCATATGTATAATCGTTTAGTTTATACATACAAAATAACTCTCTCGAAATTAGAAGGGGCTTAATATAAAATTAGAACTTTCTAAGATTCAACATTAGAATTTTTAATGTTGTTCTTTTTGATTTTCGATTTATTAAAAACGATCGTTACAATAGTTCCTTTATTTTGTTCTGATTGTACCTGTATTTCGCCATCGTGCATGCGAATGATTTTTGAGGCCAAAGGAAGCCCTAAGCCATACCCTATATATTTGGTGGCAATTTTTCCTCTAAAGAAAGGTTCGTACAAATGCGGAATATCTTCTGGCGGAATACCAATACCAATATCGTTGATAGCGATTTTAATCATTTCCTGATTGGCAGAAAGCGTAACAAAAACCTCATTATTATCTGAGTACTTTACACCATTGGTAACAATATTGTTTATTGCTAATTCTAAAAGTGGTTTGTTGCACGGAATTAGTAATAGATTAGAATCGTTTGGAGCAAAGTTAAACTTCATACTCACACGATTATCAGGATAAATTTTATCTAAATCTGATTTTACATCCATTAATAATTCGTCGATTCTCGCAATATCCAGTACTTGTTTTTTACCGTCGTAACCGGTTTGAGTAAGTTTTAGCAGGCTTTCTGTAAGGTTTCCTAATTTTGAAGCCTGACTGTAGATATTTTCTAATGACTGAATATACTCAGGAACCTGACGTTCTTTAAGCAGCATGATTTCAGACTCGGCAATAATAGTGGTTATTGGCGTTTTTAATTCGTGCGAAGCATTGTTAATGAAATTGGCCTGAATCTCAAAAGATGTTTCCAAACGGTCCAACATATCATTAAATGTTTCGGTAAGATCTGAGATTTCGTCTGAGTTTTTTACTTCGGGTAATCGGTTATGAAGATTAGAAGCACTAATTCTATTTACTTCTTTGGTAATTCTCGCTACGGGATTAATAACACGTTTTGCAAGAAAGCGCCCTAAGAAAAAAGCTAGAAATATAAATCCGATCCCGCCAAAAAGCATGATTTTTACAATATAAATGGTCGTTGTAGGGCCTTTTTGATCCCTTGCTCCCACAATTACAATGTATCTTTGACTTCTTTCTGTAAAAACTTGTCCTAAATAGTATTTGTTATCTTTTTCGAAATAATCTTCTCCGGTTTTTAGAACATTAGTATAGAACTCATTGGGTAAGTTTAAGTTGGTATTATAATCAAAACTGTTGGCGCTGTTTATTTTTAGAACAAATTCTTCTTCTTCTATAAGTTCTTCAAGTCCGTCTTTTTTGAGGTTTTTATAATACTTGATTTTTTCAGGATCGTTTTGAAAATGAATTGAAGCGACGATTTTAGCCCTGTCTTCTAATCGTTTTAAGAAATGATATCGATTATTTTCCTGAAACAAGACAAAGACAATAATACACAACAATAGTGTACTAAAGCTGGAAAGCGCTACATAAGTAAAAGTAATTTTTTTTCTTATATCCATTTTATGGTTTTATAACATAACCTAAACCTTTCATGGTATGAATAAGTTTGGTTGCAAAAGGTTTATCTATTTTTTTGCGCAGATAGGTAATATATACGTCTACAACATTGGTATTCATATCAAAATTAATATCCCAAACATTATCTAATATTTGATCACGGGAAACAATCTGACCGCTATTTTTAGCTAAATAATAGAGTAATTTAAACTCTTTGGCCGTTAAAATGATAGATTCTCCTTCTCTTTTTACGGTTTTAGCACGGGCATTTATCTCTAAATCGCCTACTGTAATGCTGTCTATTCTTTCTGTTTCCTGATGCGCTCTTCTGTGCAATGCATTTACCCTTGCGTCAAGTTCCCCAAATTTAAAGGGCTTAACCAAATAATCATCGGCACCGGCGTTAAGTCCGGTTACAATATTTTCTGAAGTTCCAAGAGCTGTTAAAAGTAAAACTGGCACAAAATTCTTGCTGGCACGCAGGCGTCTGCAAATTTCAATTCCGTTAATATCAGGTAACATTACGTCTAAGATTACAACATCAAAATTATAATTATGAAGCATTTCCAGGGCGGTTTTACCATCCATTGCTACACTAACTTCGTTGTTGTTTTCGGCAAATCCTTTACGTAAAATAGATAAAAGGTTTGGTTCGTCTTCGACTATTAATAATTTCATAAATAAGTGGTCTGAATAACAAAAATAGGGATTGAGTTTAAAAATATAAATCACAATAGTTATAAATTATGATTTAATTATGAACAATAGCTTTTAGTAACCACAAAAAAAGCACTCACCAGAAGTGAATGCTTTTATATTTTTTAATGATGATTTATGGGGGAATATTATTTATTAATTTTTAAAATTAAAACTCAATACTGCTCCAAGCCCGAACTGGAAAGTAGAAATATAATCATCAACTGCAACCGGTCCGTACCAATATGTCCAATAATAACTCTCACCAACTGCTGCCGACATTGATTGTAAATAGGCATTAATATTGACAGAAACTGATGAAGCAGTTTTAATTTTGACCCCTCCTTTTACATCCCAGGCAAAATAAGTTCCACTTCCTCCCTGAGGTGTTTCTACAATCCCAACTCCGGCTCCTGCACCTAAATACGGTAGTAAATTTGAGCCTGTATCAAAATAATGGGTAAAATCTGCTAAAATAAAATTGAAGCTACCTTTATCGTTTCCAGCATTAATCTGGAGTCCTGCCGGGTCATAAAAGGGTATTTTTACATCTTGTCGTAAATATTTTAGCTCAACTGAGTTGTTTGTTGAAAAGAAATATTCAAATCCTGCTCCGTATTGAAAACCATCATCAATAGTAGCAGAAAAACCGTCATAATCGATCTCATCTGAAAAGTTATAACCACCATACAAATTAAGAGAAAAAGACCTTGCATCTTGTGCGTTCGCTCCTATCACCGACAGGAAAAGAACGAGTAATAAACCGTACTGTTTCATAGTGTTTGTTTTTGAAAGTTAATTGAATCTCAAATTTAAGTTTTTTCTTTCTAAAAATTAAATATTTATTAAGATAAAATTCGTACATAAAAAACACAACTACTTAATAAACATTAAATTACAAATCAAAATGTTTCGCCGGCATTTAAATAAAACCCTTTTGAATTATTTCCCCAGGCATAATCTACAATTAAATTGGTCCGTGTTTTTTTATCTATCAAAATGCGCAAACCAAGACCTGCCGCGGGTTGAATGGACTTGAATAAAGAAACATTATTATCGACATTACTTGCTGTTACGAAGTTGGTAAAAACGGTACCGCTTATCATCTGGTCGCAAGTAATTGGAAATCTAAATTCGGTCGAAAGATAAACTAAACCGTCTCCTCTAAATAGTCCTTGCGTATAACCTTCTCCGCTTCGGCTTCGCTGATCCCAGCCTATTGCAGGCAAATTCAGGTACGGAACTTTTCCTCTGGTGATAAATTGTCCGTAAGCCCAAAGTGCCAAAATGTATCTTTCATTTTTGTTCGAAAGAGGTATAAAATGACGATATTCTGCATACAAAACATTACTATATTCCTGATTATGAAACAAAACGGGATTAAAACGATAATTGATATTAGCAAACCATCCCCGAGTCGAATTTACCTGATTGTCTCTGGAATCGTATACTAAATTGAGGCTCATACCACTTAAAAAATATTCTAAATCATTAAACCCATGTTTTTGGCTGTAATTATAATGATAGGTATATTTTCCGTTTTCTACATCAAGATCTTTGTCTTTGATACTGGAATACCAATCGAGATTTATACCTCCGCCTACATAAAAGTTTTTACGAACTTCAAAAGAAACAGTTTGGTGAAACTTAAAATAATCATAGTCCATAGGCTGTGCAATCGAATCGATGCTAAAATGATTTTTCTTGCTGTGATGCGGAACTATATCTGTTCCTAAACCATAATTGGGCTGAGAAAAAATATACAGGCGATAATCTCCGCTCAAAAAAATCTTGTTGTTATTGAGTAAGATATTATTCTTAACATTTACCAGCCATTGCTTTTTTGTAGTATAGGTTATCCCCAGATTTGCGATAGAATATTTGTCTGATTCAAGTTTTCCTTTGAAAGTATATTGCGCTACCGCACCAAAAAAAAATCCGGTTGCAGGCTGAGAACCAATTGCCGGAATAATAAGGAAAAAGTTATTTTTTGAAGGTTTAACAACAGCTGCAGAATCCTTCTTTTTAAAGATTTCTAAAATCGTTCTTGGAGGACATAATTCCGGATTAACGTTTTCTGTTTGCGCTATCGAACTGAATGAAATAAAGAAGAGTAACCCTAAGATTTTATAATGATGAAAATAATTATTTTTTAAAAATTTTACCATCTGAAAGTTTTAATTTTTCGAAATAACATTCAATCCTCACGTAAATATACATCTTATTTTCAAGGTTTTATAATTCAACTTTAATAAAAAACAGCATTTTAGAACATAAAAAAAGCCGTCAATATAATTTGACAGCTCTATAAACTTATAAGTATTTTTTCTTATTTCGTGATAAATTTTGGGTTGATCAGGTTATCTAATGAATAGATTTCATCCCATTTTTCCTGAGTGATTAATTTTCTCTCGACCACCACAATATCATGAACGCTTTTATTCATTTTTAAAGCTTCACCGGCAATACTGGCGCTTACTTCGTAACCTAAAATAGGATTTAACTGCGTTACAATCCCAATACTGTTCATTACCATATTATAGCAATGATCTGTATTTGCCGTAATCCCAATAATACATTTATCGATCAAAGTCTGAATGGCATTTGATAAGTAATCTAAAGATGTAAACATCGCAAAAGCAATTACTGGCTCCATTACATTCAATTGTAATTGTCCTGCTTCAGCCGCCATAGTAACGGTTAAATCCTGACCAATTACGTAAAAACAAGTCTGGTTTACTACTTCCGGAATTACCGGATTTACTTTTCCCGGCATAATAGAAGATCCTGGCTGACGTGCCGGTAAATTGATTTCGTTGAAACCAGTTCTTGGTCCTGAACTCAATAATCGTAAATCATTACAGATTTTAGAAATTTTAACGGCTGTTCTTTTTAATGTTCCCATAATCTGAACGTAAGCTCCTGTATCAACCGTAGCTTCAATTAAATCCGGAGAAAGCGTTAACGGAATTCCAACTTCTTTGGCCAAATAATTTACGCAAATTTCAGGATAGCCTTCTGGTGCGTTTACTCTTGTACCAATTGCAGTTGCTCCCATATTGATTTCGAGAACCAAACTTTGCGCTTCTTTTAATCTGCGAACATCTTCGCCTATTGTAGTAGCATAAGATCTAAATTCTTGGCCTAAAGTCATCGGAACCGCATCTTGCAATTGGGTTCTTCCCATTTTAAGAACACTTTTAAATTCTTCTCCTTTTGCAGCAAAAGCAATTTCTAAGCCTTCTAATGTTTTAATGAAGCTTTCCATTTTCAGGTAAAGCGCAATTCTAAATGCCGATGGATAAGCATCATTTGTAGATTGGGAACAGTTAACATGATTATTTGGATGCAAAAAGTTATAATCTCCTTTTTTATGTCCCAGATATTCCAAACCAATATTGGCAATTACTTCATTTGCATTCATATTTACCGAAGTTCCTGCTCCTCCCTGAATCAAATCGCTTACAAATTCCTGATCGAATTTACCTGCAATTACCTGATCACTTCCGTAACAAATGGCTTCGGCAATTTTAGGATCAAGTGCTCCGCAATCTTTATTGGCTAAAGCTGCTGCTTTTTTTACATAACCTAAAGCTTTAATAAATAAAGGCTCTTTTGAAATTGGAATTCCTGTAATATTAAAATTCTCTACAGCCCTGAAAGTTTGGATACCATAATACAGATGATTCGGAATATCTAATTCTCCTAAAAAATCATGTTCTTTTCTTGTTGATCCCATATAATATAAGTGTTACGTTTTAACTTAAAAAATCACTGTAAAGCTACTGCGAAATACTATTATAATAAAATATTTCAAATTAAAAATTACTAATATTTTACAAAAATAAAGCCTTAAAATTAAACACTTATCATTTTAAGGCTTCAAAAATATCATATTCACAAAAAATAAGCCGTAAAAAACATCCTTATTTAAGGTAAGTACAATCTCAATCCGTTTACTTTCCTGAGAAAAATCCCACTTTAAAACTAAAAAATTAATACCATTTTATACATAATTAATGCAACGTAATTATTATCTTTTCACTCTTAAATAATCATTAAAAATTACCTTGAAAAAAGAGTCTGAATATTTCCTTGATAAAGAATACGATACCATTACTTACGGTAGAGATGATGTGAATTTTAAGGATTTTGAATGTTGTGTTTTCAATAATTGTAATTTTTCGGCCTGTACTTTCCTAGCCGTTACTTTTATCGATTGTGTTTTTAACGATTGTATTTTTAGCGAAGCAAAGATTAACTATGTAGCTTTTAGAACGGCTACTTTTAACCGATGTGAAATCAAGGAAGTGAATTTTGCCATGTGCGACAAACTCATTTTCGAAGTTCATTTTTATGATTGCATTCTGGACTTTTCGAAGTTTTATACCTTAAAGATAAAAGGAACAACGTTTAACAATTGCAGTTTAGTTGCCGTCGATTTTATGGCTACAGATCTTACCAGTGTTCTTTTTGACAATTGCGATTTGTACCGCTCAGAATTCGACAAAGCCATCGCCAACAAAGCCGATTTTAAAACCAGTTATAATTACACCATTGATCCATCAAAAACCAAACTGAAGAAAGCTGTTTTTTCTTTGAAAGAAGTGAAAGGATTGTTGTTTAAGCATGATGTGATTGTGAGTTAAAACCATAATTCAACACGAATTTCACTAATTGACACGAATTATTTGGTGAAATTAATTTCACAAACTAAACTCAGAGTTAAAATTCGTGTCAATTCGTGACCCGAGCGATAGCGAACAGACGAAATAAATTCGTGTTTTAAATCTTTTTCTCCATTACATAATCTTCCATCAAATAACCGTTTCCGATTTCAATATCAACTTCTTCTTTAACTTCAAAACCTATTTTTTTGTAGAATCCCAAAGCGGTATTAAATCGGTTTACGTTCAATAATAAAGCAGTTGAACTGTTTTCTGAAGCTAATTTTCCAATTTCGTCAATCACTTTTTTACCAATTCCTTTTCCCTGTGTTTCCGGCAAAAGATAGATTTTATGAATTTTGGTTAGGGCTTCTTCATTATAATGATGTTCAATTCCGATAAAACCTATATTCGTTTCATCATCATCAATCATATAAAATAACTGTACTTTTTTATCGTATTGTTCGGTTAGAGCTTCAGTAGAATAAAAAAGCCCCAACATATACTCCAGTTGTTCTTTTGATAGAATTTCACCGTAGGTAATGGGCCAGGTAATATTTACTATATTCTGAATTTGCTTAATATCGTTTATTGTTGCTGCTGTAATCGTAATCATAATGCTTTTTAAAATACTTTTATTATTTAGTAAAAACTTGATTTTCCTGTTCGCTTACGCGGATGAAAGTTGTGCGTTTTGTCAATTCTTTTAATCTCGATGCGCCAACATAGGTACAAGTACTTCGTAAACCGCCCAAAATATCCAAAACTGTATTGATGGCTTGTCCTTTATAAGGAACCTGAACTGTTTTTCCTTCGCTCGCTCTGTATTCTGCAACTCCTCCAACATATTTATCCATTGCCGTTGTAGAACTCATTCCGTAAAACTGTTTGAATTTTTCGCCATTTACTTCGATCAGCTCTCCTCCGCTTTCAGCATGTCCTGCGAGCATTCCGCCCAACATAACAAAATCTGATCCTGCGCCAAAAGCTTTGGCTACATCTCCCGGAGTTTTGCAACCGCCATCGCTTATAATGTGTCCGCCTAAACCATGCGCAGCATCGGCACATTCTATAATGGCTGAAAGTTGTGGATATCCAACGCCGGTTTTTACACGTGTAGTACAAACAGATCCAGGACCAATTCCGACTTTTACGATATCGGCTCCAGCCAATAATAGTTCTTCGACCATTTCGCCGGTAACAACATTTCCAGCAATAATGACTTTATCTGGATATTGTTTTCTGGTTTGTTTTAAAAACTGAACAAAATGTTCTGAATAACCGTTTGCGACATCAATACAAATGAATTTCAGTAAAGGATTTGCTGTTATAATTTGGCTGATTTTCGCAAAATCTTCTTTTCCTGTTCCGGTGCTAATAGCGATATAATCATAGAAATCTGGTGTAACATTTTTCAGGAAATCATTCCATTCTTCTAATGAATAATGTTTATGAATTGCTGTAAAAAGTTTTTCTTTCGCCAAAACCTGAGCCATTTCAAAAGTTCCTACCGTATCCATATTGGCTGCCATTATTGGAATTCCTGTCCAGTTTGTGGTAGAATGCAAAAATTTAAAATTTCGCTCTAAAGAAACTTCCGATCTGCTTTTTAGCGTTGATCTTTTTGGGCGAATCATTACATCTTTAAATCCTAATTTCAGATCAGTTTCTATTCTCATGGCTTTGAATTTTGATTACACTCAAATATAGGAATTTTAGATTTTAGATTGTTGATTTTAGATCGCTAAACTTTGTGGTTAATTTGGTACGCGGATGGCACACGGATGACGCTGATTCGCTAAAGCGAAGACGCGGATTAAAACGGATTTTTCATCTCCTTTATTTTTTTATTTCGCAGAGATTCACAAAATTTGCACACTAGTATTTTGGAATTTGGAATTTATAAAATTGGAATTTTAATAAATTTATCCATGAATCGTTTCGCCTTTTCCGTAATTAGAAATAATAGATTCTTCGTAGGCTAGCCATTCTCTCCAGCGTTTTTCAACGTCGATTCCAACTCCGTATTTACGGGCGTAGGTAATGAAAGTAGTGTAATGACCTGCTTCGCTTTCCATTAATTCTCTGTAGAAAACAGCCAATTCTTCGTCCTGAATGTTTTCGGATAAAACTTTGAAACGTTCGCAGCTTCTGGCTTCTATCATCGCTGAGAATAATAGTCTTTCTACAAGACCTGAAACTCTGCTTCCGTCTCCGCTTTTCTTCATATATAAATACAATTCATTTACATAATCGTCTTTGCGCTCACGGCCCAGTTTTAATCCTCTTTTGATGATAATATTGTGAACCTGCTCAAAATGATCGATTTCTTCTTTGGCTAAAGCCAATAAATCTTTGACCAAATCCTGATGTTCAGAGTTATTGGTAATAATAGTAATCGCGTTTGTTGCTGCTTTTTGCTCGCACCAAGCGTGATCTGTCAGGATTTCTTCAATATTTTTTTCTACAATATTTACCCATCTTGGGTCTGTTGGTAATTGTAATCTTAGTACGCCCATTTCTAAAGTTATGAGTTAAAAGTTATAAGTTATAAAAGCAAAAATCGAAAGTCAAAATAAGACTTTTGACTTTCGATTTTAAAACTTTAAGACTTATCTTAAATTAATATACGAAAATTGGTCTTTCGCTCATCATTTCGTTTACTTCGTTTGCTACTTCTTCGATAACAGCTTCGTTTGTATGATCAGCTAATACTTTATCGATTAATGCTACGATAGTTTCCATGTCTTCTTCAACTAAACCACGAGTTGTGATTGCAGCTGTTCCTACACGAATTCCTGAAGTTACAAATGGTGATTTATCATCAAATGGAACCATATTTTTATTTACAGTGATTTCTGCTTTTACTAATGCATTTTCAGCTTCTTTACCAGAAATATTTTTGTTTCTTAAGTCGATAAGCATCATATGGTTGTCAGTTCCGCCAGAAATAATTTTGTATCCTCTTTTTACAAAAGCATCAGCCATAGCGTTTGCATTTTTTTGCAATTGCATAGCATAAGTAAAGAACTCATCTTTTAATGCTTCACCAAAAGCAACAGCTTTAGCAGCGATGATGTGCATTAAAGGTCCACCTTGATTTCCTGGGAAAACTGCAAGATCTAATAAAGACGACATCATTCTGATTTCTCCTTTTGGAGTTTTTAACCCTTGTGGATTTTCGAAATCTTTCCCCATCAAGATCAAACCTCCACGTGGTCCACGTAAAGTTTTGTGTGTTGTTGTAGAAACAATATGACAATGAGGAATTGGATCATTCATCAATCCTTTTGCAATAAGACCTGCAGGGTGAGAAATATCAGCGAATAAGATTGCTCCTACGCTATCTGCAATTACTCTAAAACGCTCAAAATCCATATCACGAGAATAAGCTGATGCTCCTGCGATGATTAATTTTGGCTGCTCTTTTGTTGCAATTTCCTGAATTTTATCATAGTCTAAACGACCAGTTTCAGCATCTACTCCGTAAAAAACAGGCTTGTATAAACGACCTGAAAAGTTTACAGGAGAACCGTGAGTCAGGTGACCACCGTGAGATAAGTCGAAACCTAATATAGTATCACCAGGATTTAAACATGCATGGTAAACTGCAGTATTCGCCTGAGATCCTGAGTGAGGCTGAACGTTTGCATATTCAGCACCAAATAATTCTTTAGCTCTGTCTATTGCAATTTGCTCAATAACGTCAACTACTTCGCAACCTCCGTAGTATCTTTTGCCTGGATATCCTTCGGCATATTTGTTAGTTAAAACAGAACCAGCTGCTTCCATTACTTCATCACTTACAAAATTCTCTGAAGCGATAAGTTCTAATCCGTGAATTTGTCTGTCTTGTTCCTCTAGTATAAGGTCAAAAATTTGTTCGTCGCGTTGCATTTTTTCGTTTTTCGTTAATTTCCTGCAAAAATACAAAAAAACGTTTGTCAAACTGCTAGATTATGATATATTTGACATAGAATTTTTCAACAAATAATTAACATTCACATGCCAATAACCGCTAACGATACCAAAAGAAAATCATGGTTAGAAGTGCCAGAAAATAGCGACTTCCCTATTCAAAATATTCCTTTCGGTGTATTTCTTACTAAAGAAAATGTCGTTACAGTAGGAACACGAATTGGCGACTACGCTATAGATTTAGGGGCTCTACAACAATTAAACTATTTTTCAGGAATAGATTTAACTGATGATATGTTCATGCAGGACACGCTTAATGATTTTATTTCTGACGGAAAAAAAACATGGCGTCTGGTTCGAAATCGCATTGCCGATATTTTCGACGAAACCAATTCACAGCTACGAGATTCAACAAAAGATCGCGATATTGTTATTTTTAAAATCGATGATGTCGAGATGCAATTACCTGTATTAATAGGTGATTATACTGATTTTTACTCCAGTAAAGAACACGCTACAAACGTAGGAAAAATGTTCCGCGATCCTGAAAATGCTTTATTACCAAACTGGTTACATATACCTGTAGGATATCATGGTAGAAGTTCGACTATTGTTCCGTCCGGGATTCCGGTACACCGACCAATGGGACAAACTTTACCGGCCGGCGAGAAATATCCTGTTTTTGGACCGTCTCGTTTGGTAGATTTTGAACTGGAAACAGCGTTTATTACGACTGACGTAAACATAATGGGAGAAAATATCCCAACTTATGAAGCCGAAGATTATATTTTCGGTATGGTTTTACTAAATGACTGGAGTGCGCGTGATATCCAAAAATGGGAATATGTGCCGCTAGGACCATTCTTAGCCAAAAACTTTGCAACATCAATTTCTCCATGGATTGTAACTATGGATGCTTTGGAACCTTTTAGAACTAAAGGCCCAAAACAAGATCCTTCACCATTACCTTATTTACAAACTAAAGGAAAAAAAGCTTTTGATATTCATTTAGAAGTTTCTATACAACCTGAAAATCAAGAAGAAACTCTAGTTTCTCAATCAAATTTTAAATATCTATACTGGTCAATGGCACAGCAATTAGCACATCATACTTCTAATGGTTGTCGTGTAAATTCTGGCGATATGATGGGTTCAGGAACGATTTCCGGTCCAACTCCGGATAGTTTTGGTTCTATGTTAGAATTAACCTGGGGTGGACAAAATCCATTGAAATTAAAAGATGGCAGTGAACGTAAGTTTATCGAAGATAACGATACTGTAATTATTAGAGGTTTCTGTGAAAATGCTGAAGTGAGACTTGGTTTTGGAGAGGTAGCCAGCCAATTGTTACCGCCTTTTATCAGACCATGAAGAGCAGATAAATTATCTGAAGAGATATAAAAATATAAAACCTTGGTTGTCGCCA
>Ga0247815_10000790_pt1 | contig 24440 bp, 18 predicted proteins | sample UWRJL194509B1_FD_181014 | JGI IMG/M metagenome (GOLD analysis project Ga0247815, IMG submission 181014) | Plant litter microbial communities from Arlington Agricultural Research Station in Wisconsin, United States - UWRJ-L194-509B-1 | ecosystem: Environmental > Terrestrial > Plant litter >...
TACATTATATATAGACCCAAACGTAAACCTTGCCAAACAAGATGAATCATTTTTGCACAAAACCTGGATACTGCCATTTAAGGATACTATTAAAGGTTTTTAGCTGCCTGCTGTTATTTATATCAGCTTCAGGAATGGCTCAAACCATTACGGGAACGATAACCAATAGCGATGGCGAAAAGCTGGCACAGGCCGAGGTTATAAACCGCACTACAGATAGCCGCGTTACTACAGGTAGCAATGGCAGCTTTACTATAACCGTTATACAGGGCGATAACCAGATAGCGTTTTATAAAGACGGGTACCTGTTTATGGAGCAAACCATTGCATCTTCTCAAAGTAATGTTGCTATAATTCTGCAAAAGGTTATAGAGTTAAACGAGATAGTTATACAAAAGGAAAAAGACAAATTATTTGCGCTGGGCCACCTTAAAGATATTGAGGAAACTGCCATATATGCCGGTAAAAAAACCGAGGTTATAGTGCTTGATAAAGTAATGGCCAATAAAGCTGTAAACAACGCACGCCAGATATTTGCGCAGGTAGTGGGGCTTACTATAAACGAATATTCTAACGGGGGGCTGCAGCTAAGCATAGGCGGCCGTGGCCTGGACCCTAATCGAACCTCTAACTTTAATACCCGCCAAAGCGGTTATGATATGAGTGCCGATGTTTTAGGCTACCCTGAAAGTTACTACACCCCTCCTACAGAAGCATTAGAAGAAATTCAGGTAATACGCGGTGCGGCATCATTGCAGTACGGCACACAGTTTGGCGGGCTTATAAATTTTAAATTAAAATCGCCCACTGCAAAACCCATTGAGGTTGTTACAAGGGCTACGGCAGGGTCGTACGGACTGCTTACAAACTTTACATCGGTTAGTGGCACCAACGGCAAATTTAGCTATTATACTTTTTTTAATTACAAAGAGGGCAATGGTTTCCGGCCTAACTCGGCGTTTAGCAGCAGGAATTTTTTCATGAACCTGAACTACCAGTTTACTCCAAAAACATCGCTGCATTTTGATTATACGCTGTTTGATTATCTTGCAAAACAACCCGGCGGCCTTACTGATTATATGTTTAACCAAAACATGTTTCAGAGCAACCGGAACCGCAACTGGTTCGATGTTAACTGGAATTTATTTGCCCTGCGCTTAAAGCATAAATTTACTGAACAGTCAGATTTTTCGTTACAGCTCTTTGGCCTTGATGCCAGCAGGAAAACAGTCGGCTTTCTGGCAAACCGCGTTGTAAGTACCGATGTACCCAATACAGAACGCGACCTAATAACCGGCAAATTTGTAAACTGGGGAGCCGAGGCACGCTACCTGCAAAAATATATTATAAAAAACCACACCAGTGCCTTACTTGTAGGCGCAAAATATTACCAGGCACGCAACGCCGCTACACAGGGGCCGGGCAGCGGTGGCACAGGTGCCGATTTTAATCAGGACAACAATACCTTCCCGCTATACAGGAGCCAGAGCGATTATACCTACCCTAATGTTAACTTCTCCTTTTTTGGGGAAAACCTGTTCAGGCTATCCAATAAATTTACGGTAACACCCGGTTTTAGGTTCGAAACGATACGCACGCAGGCCGAAGGCTATTACCGACAGATAAACCTTGATAATGCCGGCAACGTACTCCTTGATGAAAGGCACGAAGAAGATGTGGTTAAGAACAGGAACTTTGTTTTACTGGGCATTGGCCTAAGTTATAAGCCCGCAACCAATACCGAATTTTATGGCAACATATCGCAAAACTACCGTTCGGTTACGTTTAACGATATCCGTACGGCAAATCTTGGCGTGGTGGTAGACCCTAACATTACCGACGAAAAAGGCTTTACAACCGATGTTGGGGTGCGCGGTAAAATAGACGATCGTTTTTCATTCGACACCAGCATTTATGCATTGATGTATAAAGACAAGATTGGCGAGTTTCAGGCGCGTAACCCTAACGGCGGCGGTGCACCCGTGCGCTACAGGACAAACATAGGCACAGGGATTACCTACGGCTGGGAAATTATGGCCGACTGGAATATTGCAAAAACATTCTTTAAAGAAAATGGATCTTTCTCGTGGAATGTATTTGTAAACAATGCCATTACAAACTCTCAATACCTTAAGAGCAGGATTTCAGATGTAGACATAAAAGGAAATGATGTAGAGTTTGTGCCGTTGTTTAATTTAAAAACAGGTACTACAGCGGGCTATAAAAACTTTATGGCAAGCCTGCAGCTTACTTACTTATCCTCTCAGTTTACAGATGCCGGCAACACACCAACAGATAATTCTCAGGAAAATCCGTATGGTATTTTTGGGGAGATACCATCGTATTATGTAGCCGATTTTTCGGCATCTTACAAGTGGAGGCGCTTTAAACTGGAGGCCGGCATTAACAATTTTACCAATAATTATTACTTTACCCGCAGGGCAACGGGGTATCCGGGGCCCGGTATTTTACCGTCAGACCCGCGGACCTACTACACTACGCTTCAGTTTACATTCTAAAAATATACATGATTTTTAATTCTTAAAATTTACTTAAATTTTTTCTAAAACTTTTTGGATTGGTAGGAAAACATTTCCTAATATTGCAAAATAATTTAGAATGAGTTTAAATAAAAATAATGTGATTATTTAATCACGCATTACATACCTGCTATGATACAAAAATTACTTAACTGCGCATTTACTTTACTGCTTAGCGTTACAGCTTTGCAGGCACAAACTACAGTAACCGTTGGTACAGGAACGGGAGCGGGCACTTCTGCTCCTATCGCATCATGGTACGAGTCATCGGCTACAGAAAGTATTTATACCGCTACAGAGATAAATGCTACGGGCAATATAACTACCCTTGCTTACCAAAAAGCATCGGGCAACAGTACTGTACCACCAGGAGTAAAAATATACCTAAAAAACACCACAGCTGCAGCAGTTGCTGCAGCAAACTACAGCATAGGAGATGGCTTTAACGGTTATACGCTGGTTTATGACGGTACATTACCTAATAACTCCCTAACAGGCTGGATGCAGGTAACCCTGCAAACACCATTTGCATTAACTGCAAACTCTAACCTTAGCATATTAACCGTAGGGTCTACCTGTATAGAATCGGGCAGGCCACAATACACATACACAAGTGCATCAGGTAATAAAATGTCGGCAGGATATAACGATGGTTCTATAGGCTGCGGAGGCAACAGTCCGTGGGACCCGGCATCTGTAATGCGTCCGGTTTGGGAACGCCCTAATGTAAGGCTTTCTATATCAAGCCAGCTTTCTACAGATAATGTTACTAAAGCTAATAATAGCGTTATCGTTTACAATAATGCCGGTAAGCTGACTGTAAAATCGGCCAATACAGCTATAAATAACATAACTGTATATGATGTGCAGGGTAAACAGGTATTTAATGCATTTGCAAACACAACAGATTATGTGCTTGATGCCCTTGCCCCTACAAGACAATTATTGTTTGTAAAAGTAACCGATGCAAACAACGCTGTATCTACTATAAAAACGGTATACTAATGCAGGCTTTTAAAAAATTTATATTTATTGCTGCATTGCTTTGTTTTGCAAGCAGCTACAGTCAAAACTGGGTAACCAGCCTTGACGAAGCTAAAGCCATTGCACAAAAAGAGGATAAAAATATTATCCTCGTTTTTTCGGGGTCAGACTGGTGCGCGCCGTGCATTAAGCTAGATAAGAACATCTGGGCATCAGACGATTTTAAAAAAGAAGCCGCGGCAAACTGGGTGCTGCTTAAGGCCGATTTCCCGAAGAAGAAAGCTAATGCCTTACCCGAAGAATTGCAAAAGCAAAACGGCCTGTTATCTGACAAATATAACAAAGAAGGCAACTTTCCGCTTGTGGTTGTAATGGATAAAAACGGTAAAGCCCTGGGCAAAACCGGGTATAAAAACATTGCGCCTGCTGCTTATATAGCCCTTTTACATTCTTTTGAAAAATAAGATAATGAAAAACGTATTGCTTTTTTTCATGGTAGTGGTGTGTATTGTTTGCAACGCGCAAACAGTACGCAAGCGTACCCTTATGCTTATGGGCAGCCGTTTTGATATTACCATTGTAGCCAAAGATAAAGAGACTGCCGAAGCTTACATAGATTCTGCCGTTACAGAGATTACCCGCATAGAGAACCTTATAAGCGAATGGAGGCCGGAAACGCAGGTATCATTAGTAAATAAAAATGCGGGAATACAGCCCGTTAAAGTAGATAAAGAATTATTTGACCTTACCGAAAGGGCACTGTACTTCTCTAAAATTACCGATGGAGCTTTTGACATTAGTTTTGCGGCAATGGACAGGATATGGAAGTATGATGGATCGATGACCGAAATGCCATCGGCGGAAGCCATAAAAAAGTCGGTTGAAAAGGTAGGTTACAAGAACATCATATTAGATAAGGAGAGGCAAACCATCTTTCTTAAAAAAGAGGGTATGAAAATAGGTTTTGGGTCGATAGGCAAAGGATATGCCGCCGATAAAACCCGCGAACTACTGATGGAAAAAGGCGTTACTGCAGGCATTATAAATGCATCGGGCGATATGAATACCTGGGGCAAACAGCCCGATGGCAAGCCATGGACTGCCGGTATAACTAACCCTATAAATAAAAACAAGGTATTTGCCGTGATTCCGCTTGATAAGGAAAGCGCCATCGTAACATCCGGCAGTTACGAAAAATATGTAATGCTAAATGGCAAACGCTACACGCATATAATAAATCCGGTTACGGGCTATCCTGCAACGGGCTTAAGTAGTGTAACGGTGGCCGGCCCAAGTGCCGAAATGGCAAACGGTTTCAGCACCGCGATTATGGTACTGGGCAAAGATGTGGGCCTAAGCCTAATTAACCAGTTCCCGGCACTTAAATGCATTATTGTTACAGATGAAGGTGCCCTATTTTCGTCTAAAAACATCGACCTAAAAAAATACAAACAATAACTGTACATGAAAATACTATTACTATTGCTTTTATTAGGCACCCTTAGCCTGCAATCGTGTGTGGCGGTAAAGGAGTACGAAAAACAATACATTAACGACCCCGATATGGCGCTTAGCGCAAAACCGGCAGAGCGTTACGAAACTAATTTTCAGGTATACCGCGAAGGCGCATCGGGCGCTAACGGAGGTAAAACAGGCGGAGGCTGCGGTTGTAACTAAGTTATGAAAATACTACCTGCCCTCTTACTGCTTTTATGCTGTTGCCCGTTATTTGCCCAGGAACATGTGGCAGATACTACTGTTGTATTTAAAAAACGCGTACTCGAAACTATCGAGGTAGACCTGCTTTCCAGCTATTACAAGCAGGAGGGTGTACACTCTGCCGTAGGTGGTGGCCTTGGTACCGAAAAACTGACCGATTTTGCAGCCGACATTATTGTGGCAGTGCCTCTTAATGACGACGATGTGCTTACGTTTGATGCCGGATTCTCTGCATACACCTCCGCTTCATCCAGCAACATCAATCCGTTTTTTACCGACGGAACGTATAGCAATACCAACAATACAGGTGCATCCCGCCGTTATGCAGCAGGTGCTGCAAACCGCGATAGCGATGATGACGATGATGATTACGAAAATCCGGCAGCTACCCCTGCCCCTTATGGCAGCCCCTGGATACAGTCTACCGGAGCATCAAGAAAAGATGTGCTTACTACATTGAGCGTAGTATACAGCCATAGCTCTGACGACAGGAACACAATATGGAACACAAATGTTTCGGGCTCTAACGAGTACGATTACCAGTCGTTTGGCTTTGGCGCAGGCCTTGCAAGGCTGTTTAATGAAAAAAATACCGAAATCAGCCTTAAAGCAAGTGCTTACCTTGATAAATGGAAACCCATTTACCCAACAGAACTGCATGAATATGCCCAAAATGGTTTTAACTTTTTAACCCGTGGTTATTTTAATGGCGTTACTATTTATGACCAGAACGGAGTAGAAAGCTCTAATTACCTGCCATCGGCTTTTAAAGAATTCAGCAATAAAAAAAGAAATTCATATTCGGTTTCTTTTGGCTTTACCCAAATACTGACTAAAAAGCTGCAGCTATCTTTATTTTTGGATGTGCTGTATCAGGAGGGGTTACTTTCTACACCATATCACAGAATGTATTTTGCCGATAAGGCCAACTATTATATAGGCCAGGCACGCTATATACCGGTGTACAATACGGCCGATAATAAAGGTATCTTCAGGCTTGCCGATGATGTGGAACGCCTGCCGGATACCCGATACAAACTACCCATTGGCGCAAGGCTTAACTACTACCTTAACGACTTTATGGTACTGCGTACCTATTACCGTTATTATACCGACGACTGGGGGCTGCAATCGCACACTGCCAGTATAGAAGTGCCTGTAAAACTGGGAGGGGGCTTTAGCATAATGCCTATGTACCGTTTTTATACACAGGTCGCCGCAAAGTATTTTGCCAAACAGGACATGCACTACTCTTTTGAGAAATATTATACATCTGATTATGACCTGTCGTCTTTTGACAGCCACCAGTATGGCATGGGTGCATCGTATACAGATATCATGCAGGGCTTCAGGATACTGTCTATGGGATTAAAAACCATCGATTTTAGATACAACCATTACCAGAGAAGTGATTCGCTTGAGGCGGATATATTTAGCCTTGGGATAAAATTTGCGCATTAGAATTACCAGAACAATCAAATATATAACAAAATGAAAAAACAATTATCTTTAGTATTTAGCCTCGTGGCAGCGTTCCTTATACTGATAGGCTGTAACAATGACGATGACAGCCCTGCTACAGCAAACCCTATTATAGGCACATGGAAGCTTACAGAAGTTTACCTTAACGGACAGGCTGTGGCTACAAGCTCCTGCGAACTTGAAGAAACCTACATTTTTGGAGCAGACCAGTTTACACACGAGCTTTACGGTAACTCCGGAGCAAGGATGGCAAGCAACTTTAGAAGTTCCATGGGCCATGACGACAGCGACGAGGATACTGATGAAAACAGTGATGAAGACAGCGACGAGCATAGCGATGAAGATACTGATGAAACCCCAACCACGCCAACGGATCCTACTACACCAACAACAGATAACGACAATGATGATGAAAGCGACGAAGGATCTGACGATGATAATGGCGGTGGCAGCGGTACATGTGTAAACACTGAGAGGATTTTAGGGTATTGGACAGCCCAAAATAATGTTTACTCGCTTACTACAAATGATACCACAACACAAACTACGATTATATTTGAAAACGGAAATAACCGTTTGTATTATGAAGTAACTACAACAGTTAACGGACAGGTACGCACAAGGCGTTATATTTTCCAGAGGCAATAAGTATTGACAGCACCTAAAAAAGGGCGTACAGGTTACGTCCTTTTTTAGGGCTAATTTTTCAATTTATAATTAGTTTAAATAAGAATAATAAATTTATAACTATATTCCCCAATATACAAATGAATACTAAAAACTACCAAAGCTATTTTACAAGGGTGTTGCTCCTTATGCTCTTACTTAGCACTAAAAGCATTTTAGCACAAACTATGGTTACTGTAGGTACTGTATCAACCAGTGGCAGCAGCAACTACCCTGTAGCAACATTTTATAATTACTGTGCAAGCGAGTGTATTTATACCGGTACCGAAATAGGAACAACCGGAAGCATAACTAAACTTGCATACAATAAGACAGCCGGCACTAATATAACAACAAATCCTGCTGTAAAGATTTATTTAAAAACCACTACTGCTACTACATTAGGAAACAACAGTTACACAGTGGGTACCGGTTTTAGCGGCTACACGCTTGTTTATGATGGCACATTGCCCAACATCGCCACCACGGGATGGATGGAAGTAACCCTGACAACCCCATTTACTTACAGCAGCACATCACAAAACGTTTCAGTTTTAGTTATAGGCACTACATTCATATCATCAGGAAGGCCAAATTATAACATTACAAGCGTATCCGGTGGAGACAGAAGAACAGGATATTATACAAGCGACTCAGCCGCCTGGACATCTTCATCTTCAATGGCTACAGCGGTAGACAGGCCTAACATCAGGCTAACGCTTGCCTCTGCTAATAATTGTAACGTTCCTGTTACCCCTACGGCAACAAATGTTACCCCAACTACAGCAACAATATCATGGACAGCACCAACTATTGGCACTACGCCACCTGCCTACCAGTGGGAAGTACGTTCTGCCGGAGCAGCGGGTAGCGGAGAGACCGGCCGTGTTGCATCAGGTACAGCATCTGCCCTTAATGCTGCTGTTACCGGCTTAAGAGGTAATACTCTTTATACTATATATGTACGGTCGGCTTGCGGCAATGATGCATACAGTTCATGGGTAAACGGAACATTTACAACCCCATGCGATGCTGTAAATGCACCTTATACACAAAACTTTGATGCAGCTACAAACACACCATCGTGTACAGCTATAGAAGACGTAAATAATGATACCAAGACCTGGGCAGTAAATACATCATCGGGGGTTAGCAGCAGCAATGCCTTACGTTACACTTATTCTTCATCAGTAGCTGCAAATGACTGGTGGATAACTCCCGGTATAAATGTAACTGCCGGCGAAACATATAAAATTTCTTTTGTTTATAAAGGAAACTCTGCATCAAATGCCGAAAGGCTTGAAGTTAAAACCGGTACTTCTCAAAATGCAGGCAGTATGACGGGTGCAGCAATTTACAGCAACTCAGCCATCTTAAATACTTCTTTTGAAACGGCAACAATTAATTATGTAGCCACTACTACCGGGGTACAGTATTTTGGATGGCATGCTATTTCTGCTGCTAATCAGTATTATTTATATATTGATGATGTTTCTATAGTACACGTACCGTCATGTTCTACAGTAACATTTCCGCAAAGTATAGTGGCACAGGCATCCAGGAATACTATTTGCAGCCAGGAAGCATTAAGTTTTAGCCTTAGTACACCCCTGCCTTTGTCTACCGGAATAACCTACCAATGGAAATCATCGCCGGATGGTGTAACGTATTTAAACGAGGGTTTACCTGCGGCTACACCTGTAAAAATAATGACCGCTAACACAAATGCGAATTACTTTAAATGTGATGTGCTTTGTAATGCTACTGTTGTAGTAACATCTGCTCCTGTTGCAATAAACATACAGGTATCTGTGCTATCAACAACAGAAGGTACAGGTTGTGCTAATACACCAATAAACCTTTCGGCAACTACACAAACCGGCAATACTCTTAAATGGTATGAAACATCTGTAGGTGGCAGCCCTTTAAATACAGGCACTGTCTACACACCATCTTTAACAGAATCTAAAACGTATTATGTTGCAGCTACAGGCACTTTAACCAATTACAGTGCAGGAGCAGCTTCACCCGGAAACCTCTCTGCATCCTCATACGGGGGTAGTGTAAATGGAGGAGAGTCTATGAAATTTAATCTTACCGAAGAGATCAGCCTAAAATCGGTTACTATATATCCGGTAGACCCGCAGGCAAATAATATCATTTACTTAAAAGATGCGAACAGTAACATCATTTACCAATTAACTTTCTCGACAATAGGTACATCGCCAGTCTCGGGTCCGTCTACAGTAGGTGCTCCTTACATTGTTAATCTTAACTGGAGCATTCCGGCAGGAACCGGCTATAAGTTAGAATGGGGAATACCCGATTATGCAGGCACTAACAGGCTAATACGCAATGCAAGCGGAGCATCAGCATTATATAATGTAAACAATAACGGACTTACCTTTACAGGAAACAGCAGTAGTTTTGGCAACGGTTACTGGTTTTATTTTTACGACTGGAAATTTACAAAAGGCTGCGGAGAGTCGGCAATACGTGTGCCTGTAACTGCTACTGTAAAAGCAGAGTGGAACGGCGATGCCGACAGCAACTGGAGTAACCCTGCAAACTGGTGTGGCAATGCACTGCCTACGGCGGCAACAAATGTTAGTGTAAACACGTCATTTCATAATCCTGAAATAGCCACGGGTACTGCTTATGCCAATAACCTTACATTACAGCCAGGCACAGCATTAACCGTAAAAACAGGTGCAACCCTAAGTGTAGAAAATACCCTTACAACTACAGGCGCAACCCTTACTGTGCAAAATAATGCTGCCCTTTTGCAGGGAAGTTTAGCTACTACAAATACAAATGTGGGCAACATAACAGCTATTAAAAACAGTAATTCTTTATACAGGCTGGATTATACATTATGGTCGGCACCGGTAACCGGGCAAAACCTGCGCGATTTTTCACAACAAACTGTTACAACCCGCTTTTACGAATATAAATACGTAGAGCAGTACGACCAGGAATATTACACTACTGTAGATCCGCTTGAAACATCGTTTGCAACAGCAAAATCATACCTTATACGTATGCCCGATACTGATGGTACCCCTAACTACGATAACGGTACAGCACCAATTAGCTTTGCAGGTACCTTTACAGGCGCACCACACAATGGTACAATAACGGTAGATGCCTCTGTAAACGGCAGGCGTTATACAGCCATAGGTAATCCTTACCCATCGCCTATAAGTATTGCTTCGTTTTTTACCCAAAACTCCGGCGTGCTCGATCCTGCTTCGGCAATATACTTCTGGAGAAAAAAGAACAATGCCTCTAAACCATCTTACGCTACCATAACAAGAGCGGGATACATTGCAAATACAGCCGGTGGCGGTGCAGGCAACCAGTTAGACTTTTATGGCGACCCCGATAATTATGCCAACTGGCTTATAGCACCCGGACAGGGATTTATTGTGAGAACAAAAGTAAACCCTGAAAATACGCAGTTTGTATTTAACAACGCCATGAGAAGAGCTGCCCGGCCATCTGGTACACAGGGATTCTTTAGGACAGCACCTACAGGAGCATCGCGCTTTTGGTTAAACCTTACCGCTGCCGAAGACAGCTTTAGCCAGATGGCTGTTGCCTATACTGAAGAAGCCACTACCGGTATTGATTATGGTTTTGACGGAAGGGCTTTTGCCGACAGCGATAACATTGCATTATACACAGTAGCCCAAGACATTAAACTATCTATACAGGCAAGGCCATCTTTTGCAGATACCGATGTTGTTGCTATGGGCTACAGAGCAACCGATGCAGGTAACTATACCATTGCCATAGACCATACCGATGGTACTTTTGCAGGTGAACAGGCTATTTTTATTAAAGATGCCATTTCAGGAAACGTTCATAACCTTAAAGAAGGCAATTATACATTTGCTGCAGAAGCCGGAACATTTAACGACCGTTTCGAAATTTTATATACCACAGAGGCCTTGGGCACTGATAATCCTGCACTTACCGCTGATAACTTAATTGTATATAAAGAGGGCAACGTTATTAATGTAACGTCTGGCAATACTCTTATTACAGATGTAAATGTTTACGACACAAGGGGTCGAAAACTATACAACAGTCAAAACATGAATGCAGTGCAAACTACTGTAACAGGGCTTACTGCTCAGCAACAGGTTCTTATTATAGAGGTCACTACCACAAAAGGAAAAACAACTAAAAAATTAGTGTTCTAATAGCCAATCAACCAATTAGTTTTTTCTTTAAATTCCCGTTGCAGGCTGTTAAGGTTTGTAGCGGGAATTTTTGTTATACAGGATATGGAATAGATATATTGTAATTGCATGATAATTTACTAATTTTAACGTGTATAAGTAGGTTAAGCTCTTGCAAATATTGATAATTGTGACTATAAGATTACTATCCGTATGGGATGCTCGTACCTATGAATCCGTAACAACGCAAGCTACCGAACTATAAACGTTTTTGCGATAAAATGGCTCACATATGATGCATTGCGTCGCTATTACCACTCTCTTAATTTTAGGCATGCCAGAGCATTTTGGTACGCAAAATAAGTGAGCATAGCGCAGCAAGCGGTTAAAAGAACCGCTTGCTGCGCTATGCTCAAAGCTATATGGATAGGGAGATTGATATAGTGCATAGTAAGCTTGAAGTTTACATGATTTAACACTACCATTTACCGGCACGAGCCAAGAGGCTCGCGCTAGCAGGGGAAATGTTACTCTAAAATTGATATAACTTTATTCCGTGAATTCAAGCATCAAGTATTTGTTTAATAGAATTACATCACGAATTAATGATATGTAGATATATGATAATAACTATAAAAAAGAATAACGGAAAATATATTTTTCAGGATAATAAAACTTATGCCTTCTGGGCAACTTCGGATACAAAATATTTTAGAGAAACTAAAAAGCTTTTTTATAATAACACCTTGATTTCTGAAATAAAAACGAAATTCCAATTACCTTTCACTTGTTCTTATATAATCAGATTTCAAAACCAGCTCACTGAAGCTAATCTAAAGTTTAAATTATTTCATGAATTTAATCCAACATGTCTTTTCAAAAATGATGTATACGAAATCATCCCTCATAGAGGGAACAAAACTTCGATATTTAAAAATAATATTCAAATAGCCTACTATGAAGAAGAATCGATAGAGTACTTTAACAATCCGGGAATAAAGTTTGTTGCGAATGACAATATTGATAGAGAACTTTTGTTTTCATTTATTGTGTCATTAAAGTGTGACTTCATGAATGACAATTCGAATATAACTTACAATTTAGGAAATATTAGTCTCACAGAGAAGAGAAAGTTCGACGATGATTGGGAACCAATCTAAATTATTAAATTTTAACGCTACAAAGCGAGGTCAACTATAATTGGTTCAATTTCTGAAACAACTAAACATTGTTGTTAAACAATTGATGATACTGTCGATAATTCAAAAGATCCATATCCGCGAGAAAGTTAATACACTAAAATTGTTTACTTATATAACGATATAAGTAATGACAAAAAATTATATTTGCTGTATGGATAAAAGCACAAACCCCATAGGATTATTCGACTCCGGTATAGGTGGCACATCTATATGGAAAGAGATACACCGCCTTTTGCCTAACGAAGATACCGTTTACCTTGCCGACAGTAAAAACGCTCCTTACGGGCCACGCTCTAAAGATGAGATAATAGACCTCAGCTTCAAAAATACCGATTATTTACTGAGCAAAGGCAGCAAAATAATTGTAGTTGCCTGTAATACTGCTACTACAAATGCCATTGAAGAGCTGCGTGCCAACTACGACGTTCCATTTATAGGTATAGAGCCCGCCATTAAACCCGCTGCCATACACACTAAAACTAATGCTATAGGCATACTTGCCACACAGGGAACACTATCGAGCGAATTATTTAATAAAACCGTAGCCGGCTTTACTAATGTTGATGTTATAGAACAGGTGGGCACCGGACTCGTGACCCTGATTGAAAATGGCCAGTTAGAATCGGACGAGATGCATGAGCTGTTAATAAAATACCTGCACCCCATGATAGCCGCTAATATAGACTACCTTGTTCTGGGTTGCAGCCACTACCCTTACCTTGTACCGCAGATACGTAAAATAGTACCCGAGCATCTTACCATTATAGATTCGGGTGAAGCGGTAGCAAGGCAAACAAAAAAAATACTGCAAAAACACGGGCTGCTAAACACCGTGGAACACAAAGCTTTTCAGGAATTTTACACCAACGCAGACCCCGCAGTATTACAGGCTATTATTGGCACCGAATACCGCGCTGTAAAAACAGATTTTTAAAACACTTACTTAACCCACGAAGAATACATAACATAATTGTTAGCTATTCTTTCTATTTCGCCGGCAAAGTCGGATGCATTGATGTCTTTTACTTTTTTTGCAGGTACCCCGGCATATATAGTGCCCGATTCTACCACGGTGTTTTGTGTAACTACTGCTCCCGCTGCTATAATGCAGTTACTTTCTATAACGCAGTTGTCCATAACAATGGCACCCATACCTATTAGCACGTTATCATTAACGGTACAACCATGCACAATCGCATTATGACCTATAGATACATTGTTGCCTATAACCGTGGGGTGCTTTAAATAGGTGCAGTGTATAACGGCACCATCCTGAATATTTACCTTGTTGCCTATTTTTATGTAATGCACATCGCCCCTTAATACAGCATTGTACCACACGCTACATTGCGTGCCAAAGGTAACATCGCCTATTATGGTTGCATTCTCTGCTACAAAACAATCTTCGGGTATTTGCGGGTATTTACCATTTACTTCTTTAATCAGCATAGCTTTAAAATAAAAACGTCCCAATAGAGTATATCGGGACGGAATTAATAATAGGTAAGTTATAATTAGTTAACTGCCGGACAGTGGCAATCGTACTTATCTTTTTTACAGTTAAGGTTAAGACCTATGGTAAGCTGGTGGAAACCGCTGTTATCAAACTTAACATCTCCCGTTAGGTAGCTGTAAGTATACGAGAACATAAAGCTTTTATAGTTAACACCTATAATAGGAGTTATGTATTGCAGGTACTGTTCTTTAACTGTACCGCCAAACCTGTCCTGGTATTGTGCACCTTCTAAGCCCCTGCGATACGATAAACCTCCCCAAAGCCTTCCAAAGTCCATTTCCCTGTATGCTTTAAGGTTGATGTCGATAGTTTTTTCTTTAGTCTCGCTAATAGCCTGGAACATTACCGATGGCTCTAATGACCATATATCATCGTTAAGGCCAAACACATAACCTACAGTAAATAAGTAGGATGTTAAGTTAGAGCTTTCTACATCTGTATAAAGTTCCCTTTTACTTTTTATAACGTTCTTGGCAGTAAAATGTGCATAAAGATCAAGGTAGTGGTACGATGCACCTATGTCAACATTAAAGTAAGAATCTTTTACAATATCTCCACCGCGTATAGCAGGGTCAAAACCTTCAAATTCTGTTTCGTCAAGGCGGCTTTGTACAAGGCCTGCACTCATACCAAATGAAAGCTGGTTAAGATCGTAATCACTTCTCGAAAAGCGAATGTGGTGGGCATAGGTTAATTTAGCTCCGGTTTGAGAGTGGTAACCGTTTTTATCATTAAATATAATAGCACCAATACCCGAATTTGATCCTAAAGCCGTATTAAAACTCGCGGTTTGTAACTGCGGAGCATCATCCTGGCCAAACCATTGCTGGCGTGCCGTAACCCTTATCTTGGCACAGTTTGCCGCACCCGCCATAGATGGGTGAATTAGATAATAGTTATCTGACAAATAATCCGAGTAAACCGCAACGCCTTCCTGGCCGAAAGACATCTGGGCTAAAAATAATCCAAAAATGAGATAAATCTTTTTAAAATTCATGTTGACCTTATCGTTTAATGAAAAATGCGCTATTTAGTTAGACCTTTGGCAATTATTGTTTAATAAGCTCATTTCATATACAGGCTTGCACCCTTCTTAATATGCTTACCGTCCACTAATTTTCCATAGCGGTCAAATATATAAATTTTTATATTAGGTTGGTTACATAAAATAAATATTATTCCAAAAAATACTGCGTTCTTTGTCAGCATTTACCGTTTATACCTCTGTTTTAGCATTTCGTAGATAATTAGATGTTAAATTGTTTTTATATACATATTAACTTAGTCTGTTAAGGGCGTAAAACACCTTTTTTAAGCTCATTTTAAACTTAAAAACACCCGTAATTTCTTACAGTTTTACAAAAAAACGTCAGGCGTAATCATTTTACGAATAATTACCCGCAAAACTATACCTTATTATAGTATATGTAAACAGATAGGTCACAAAAATATTATGTAAGCTTTTTTACTGTAATTTTGCAGAAATTTTTTTGACGTATGGAAACGATAACTATAAGGCCTACCCAAAACGCTTCAATCGTAAAATTCGAGTTTAGCGATTTTATAGCCAACAATAATAATTACGAGTACAAGAATATAGACGAGACTGCAAACTCGCCGCTTGCCAAACAATTGTTCTTTTTACCGTTTGTAAAAACAGTATACATATCGGGCAATTTTATTGGTATAGAAAAGTACTCTATTGTAGAGTGGGCAGATGTACAGGACGATGTTGCTAAACAAATTGAAGATTTTGTAAACAACGGCGGCGTAATCCTGGCAGAGAATGCCCAAACTAAAAAGAAAGTGCCAAGCACAGTATATGTAGAGGCTACGCCAAACCCGGCAACGCTTAAGTTTGTAGCCAACAAGCTGCTGACCAAAACCAGCGCCGAATTTAAAAATATAGACGACACTGCAGCATCGCCACTGGCAAGGGAACTTTTTAAATTCCCGTTTATTAAAGAGATATTTATAGATGAGAATTACATATCTATAACTAAGTATGCCATGACCGAGTGGGATGAGATAACGCCGGAGGTTCGCAGCTTTATTAAGGTATACCTTGAAGAGAGTAAACCGGTTATAGATGAATCGCTGATACAAAAATTACCACAGGCCGAAAAACAACAGGAGGCTTACTTTGATGCGCTTGATACTACATCGCAGCAAATCATCAACATTCTTGAAGAGTATGTAAAGCCGGCAGTACAGGCCGATGGCGGAAACATTGCCTTTGAAAGTTATGATGAAACCGAAAAACGTGTTAAAGTAGTACTACAGGGTGCCTGCAGCGGATGCCCAAGCAGCACTTTTACCCTTAAAAGCGGTATAGAGAACATGCTTAAAGATATGCTTAACGATAACGACATTAAAGTAGAAGCCATTAATGCTTAACTATTAACTTGGAACTTACAAACACAAAATCCCGCCTTCAGCGGGATTTTTTATTAATGTGAAGTGTGATAAAACACTACCCTTTTTTCTTTTTAGCTTCCTGTTCTTTCTTCTCTTTCATGTTTTCCCTTTCTTTCTTAGTAGGGTTTCTTTTCTCTTCTTTTACAACGGTATTGGTCTTTTCGTTATAAATAGCATCGGTAATGCGTTGGCCGGTTTTACTAAACACTTTAATTTTTGGCGCATCGTGCGTACCGGTTACTACTATAGGTATGCCTATAAGCCCGCCCGGTGGCAACCCAAGCCTTACCCGTATATCAAGCAGTCCGTCAAAACTGGTTGTCCCTTTTATAGTGGGCCTGAATAATGATACTTTAAAATCAAACGGCTCTATACGTATAAGGTTATTGTTAATCGTGGTTTTTATATCAATGCCTTTAAGGGTAGGGTTGTTTATCCCGTCCTGGCCTGTTTTTTCGCTAAGCCCGTTAAAAAGTTTTAACCCGCTTACCTTTACATCGCGCAGGTTTATGGTACCACCACCTTCCAGCGATTCATATATAGGCCCCATATTTGCATTAAGGTCACCTTTAATTTTATAATCTATAGATATTATACCCTCAGCTTTTTCTGCCGCAGTTACCATATCATGAAACATAGGTATTTCTTTATAGGCGCGCTGCACGCTAAAATCTTTTGCTCTTAAATGCGCATCAAAGTTTGCTGCGGTAGGAGATTCATCATCATACCTGGCATCTATACCTACAGTGCAGCCTATAATATTAAAATTCGTATTTTCAAGATACAATTCGCCTTTGCCAATACCCACTTTACCAATAAGGTTGTTAAGTACAAGCCCGTTATATTGTACCTTATCAGCATTGGCAACTAACGATACGTTAAGGTTTGTAGGCAGTACCACTACTCCGCTTGCTTTAGGGTTATCTTCTTTTGCATATTCTACAGCCGTTTTGCGGTCTTTGTTCTCGCCCTCTTTTAATGCCATAAACTCATCTACATTTATAAGTTTCGACTTTACATTAAAGTTACCGCTTAGTGTGCCGTGCGATTCTAAAAAGTAATTGATGGTATTAAGCAAATAACCGTTTATAGCAAAATCTGACTTGCCGTAGCTCGCCCCAAATTTCTCGAACCACATTTTTTCATTCTCAAACCTAAACAACCCTTCTTTTATAAAGAATGCTTTCGGGAAAAGCTCCGATGTGGTTTTTATATCTTTTAATAAAATGGTGCCTTTGTTATCAAGCTTACTGTACTGCCCGGTAGTAGCATAACTCTGGCGGCCTTTAAGCGAAAGGTCGGCCTTGGCGTAACCGGTAACATCCAGCCCTTTTTGAGAAAATACTTTATATATCCTGCCTATGTTAAGTTCCCCTTTTATAATGGCATCATAAAACATATCATCAAAATCAGATACCGATGCATTTACATAAACCGGGTTGCCTTCAAACTTAAAGGAGGCAGGAGTCACAGCCACCTTAAGATCCTGAAACGTACCGGAATTATTTATAATTTTTGATACAAAAGTAATATCGGTTATAGGGTTAGGATAATAGCTTGTTTTTAGCCAGCCCTTTTGCAGGTTTATACCACCTTTGGTTTTTGGGAACAGTTTCTTTTCGGCACTATAAGTACCATTAGCGGTAATATCTGTTTTAAGGCTGCCTTTAAGATCAAAGTCTTTAAGCCCCAGTGCAGCATCTACCGTTTGCAGGTTAAGCGATCCTTTTATACTGGCTTTTACAGCCATCTCACTTAAGCCTTTGGTAATAACAAATGCCTTAAAGTAATCTTTGTCGCCTACTTTAAAATCAAACTTTTTAAGGTTTACCTGTAGTTTTTCTACATCAAGGGCAGGTAAGTAGGCAGCCATATCTACCTGCATATCGCTTATAGGTACGGGAGCTCCCTTATACTCTACACCACCATCATGTACCTGAAATTTAAACCCAAGGTTAGGCTGCAATTTTTTAGCCACATTATATTCTCCCTGAAAGCGGAACATCAAATCGGCACGGCCTTTTATTTTTGTTTGCTCCATCCAGGTTAAGTACTGCGGCGGCGCTACAGACAGGAGGTCATCCAGCGTAGTGTTTTTAGATGATGCATCGATATTTATCTTATAACCATCGCGCAAAATGGTAAAGAAGCCGGTAAACTCTAACGGAAGCTCATTTATTTTAAGCTCGTTCTTTTGCAGTATAAACGATAATGCATTGGTATTTATACGGGTAATAAGATCGGCACGAACGTGTTTTTTCTTAAGGTAGGGTACACGGTCGTAATAAAAATCGATAGAGTCTATACGGGCATCCGTTTCTAAATCAAAAACATCTTCGCTCAGGTTACCTTTACCCACATAGTTAAAGCCCTGCGCATCTACCAGTATTTTAGCCGAACGGTCGTTGTATTTTATATGGCAGTTTTCAAAATCTATACGGTCCAGCCTTATAGCCGCGCCTTCGGCAGTAGTATCTTTAGGCTGTTCATTTTCGGGCACATAAATATTATAATTAGCCTGCCCTTTCTCGTTAACCATTACATTTATAAAAGCATCTGAAACATATAGCTTGTCTATTTTAATAATGTTATCAAAAATCAGTCTTTTAAGGTTAATACCAAAAGCAACCTGGTCTGCATTAAGCAGCGGCTGGTTAGAATATGGTGCCGAACCGGTTAGCGAAATACTATCGAGCGAAACGGTTAGCGAAGGAAAATGAGTAAAGAATGACAGCTTAGACCGTTTGAAATCCAGTTTGGCATCAAGGTTTTTATTCGCCACGATTTTAACCTGCTCTGCTATGGTACCCGGAAAAAGAATGGGTAACAGGAACATAAGCAATAGTATAAAAGCGATAAAGATACCCGTCCACTTGAGTACCTTAAGGGTTATTTTTTTTACAGACACTTTCATAATATGCTACTTTTTAAATACATAAATAAAAGTAGGTTTTACCTGTCAATATATTGATGTATTTAACGAAGCGTTAATACATAAGTGTTTGTTAACAGACGGAGAAATTACAATAGTTATAATTTATTATTTACTATTTTAATGTCACGCAAAGGCGCGAAGACGCAAAGCTGTATGCCAAAGTAAGTTTCGATTACAGCGACTTATCAGTCGCTTGGTGGATAGGATTGTGTACCCCCAGTTTTGCGTCTTCGTGCCTTTGCGCGATAAATTATTTAGACTGCTTTATATCGTTAAACTGGTATAGCCTGAAAGATTTTTAAACCTTTTAGATGGAATGCTTAAAACAAGATTTTATCAATGACACCCGCAATCGTCGCCACCGCAATTGCCGGCTTTCTTTTTCTTGAAAAAATATTTTTTCACCAAAAAAGCTGTTGCAGCCGCAACAAGCAGGTATACTATAATTTGCTGAATATCCATAAACGTTACTTTAATAACTGGTATGTTATAAACGATACTATATAGGCAAAACCGCTCATACCCACCAGCTGTATTATAGGCCATTTCCAGGAATTGGTCTCTTTTTTAGTAATTGCCAGCGTGCTTATGCACTGCATGGCAAATGCATAAAAGAGCAATAATGATGCCCCGGTTGCAAAATTAAAAATTTTCTCTCCGGTTACAGGGTTTACCTCAGCAGCCATACGCTGGCGTATCGTGCCTTCGTCTTCATTTTCGGCACTGCTGCCTATGTTGTAAATAGTGGCAAGCGTGCCCACAAACACTTCGCGCGCCGCAAAAGACGATACTATGGCAATGCCTATTTTCCAGTCGTAACCCAGTGGGCGTATAACGGGCTCTATGCCTTTACCGGCAATACCTATGTAAGAATTTTCTAACTGATAAGCCGCTATGGCATCATTAAGCTGGCTCCCGGTTAAGGTTTTACTTTGCGGCATTGCCGTAACAATAGCCGGGGCATCGCTAAATTTTTTGCCCGGGCCGTGCGACCCTAAAAACCATATAATAATCGACAACGCCAATATTATCTTACCGGCACCATACACAAATGCCTTGGTTTTTTCTAATACCGTAAGCCCAATGTTTTTAAGCAGCGGAAGTTTATAGTTTGGCATTTCGGCCACAAAAAAGCTTTTATGTTTTATATCCAGCACTTTGTTTAATATCCAGGCCGATAGTATTGCACCGGTAAACCCAAGCAGGTACAGCAGCATTAACGTGAGCCCCTGCAGGTTAAAAATGCCAAGCACATACCTGTTAGGGATTATAAGCGATATTAATATACTATATACCGGCAACCTTGCAGAACAGGTTGTAAAAGGGGTAACCAGTATGGTAATTAACCTTTCGCGCCAGTTCTCTATATTTCGGGCAGCCATAATAGCGGGAATGGCACATGCTGTACCCGATATTAACGGCACAACACTTTTACCGCTAAGCCCAAAACGTTTCATAACATTATCCATAAGGAATACCACGCGGCTCATGTAACCGGTTTCTTCCAGCACCGATATAAAGAGGAATAAAAATGCAATTTGCGGAATAAAGATAACCACACCGCCTATACCGGGAATGATACCCTGTGTTATCAGGTCGGTTAATTTGCCGGGCTGCATGTGTTGTGATGTAAAAGCCGATAGCCACGCAAAACTCTCGTCGATAAAATTCATAGGTATTTCCGACCATGAAAATATAGACTGGAAGATAAGCATGAGTATCCCAAAGAAGATCACGTAGCCAAAAATCCTGTGGGTAAGCACCCTGTCCAGTTTAGCACGCAGGTCATTAGCCTTACTATGGTCTATAACCTGTCCTGTTTTAAGCACATCGTTAATAAACTGGTAGCGCTTTATGGTTTCTTTTTGCTGAAGCCTTTTTAACTCTGATTTTGTTTTGGTAAATGCAGTGCCCTGAAGTTCTTTAAGGTCTATAAGCCCAAAGTTTACATCCTGTGTAATTACCAGCCACAGCTTGTACAGCAACTGGTTAGGAAAAGTTTGCCGAAGTTTATTAAAATAGTCTGGGTCTATAGACGATGCATTGAGGCAGGGCTCTGTAGGCAATGCCCCGTAATTAACAATAAGCTCTTTAAGATGGTCTATACCCGTGCCCTTGCGCGAGCTTATTAATGCTATACGTGTTTTAAGGTGGGTTTCTAAATAAGGTATATCTACTGTTATGCCTTTTTTATCCATCCTGTCTGCCATGTTAATAACCAGTATAGCAGGTATTTCAAGATCTTTAATCTGGGTAAAGAGCAATAAATTTCGCTTTAGGTTCTCTACATCGGTAACTACTACGGCAACGTCGGGGTAATCTTTGTCATTTTTATTAAGGAGCAGCTCTATAACCACATTTTCATCCATAGAGCTGGCATTAAGGCTGTAGGTTCCGGGTAAATCGAGTATGGTTGCCTTTGTGCCATTAGGCAAACGGCAGGAACCCACCTTACGCTCTACGGTAATGCCAGGGTAGTTGCCCACCTGCTGGTTAAGGCCGGTAAGCAGGTTAAAGACAGATGTTTTTCCGGTATTCGGGTTGCCTATCAAGGCTATTTTGAGGGAGGAGCCAGCCATTAAATTAGTCCGTTATAATTATAACGTCTATTTCGGCAGCTGTTTCTTTTCGAATTGCCACATGGCTGTCGTTAACGTTAATGTAAATAGGGTCGCCCATAGGGGCAGTTTGTAAAAGTTGCACCTGGTTGCCGGGCAGGCACCCCATTTCAAGCAGCTTTAATGGTATCGCATCCACATTAAAGTCGGTAATTATGGCTTTTTGCCCTTTTTTAAGAACTGCAAGAGTGGTTTTCAACTTTTATTTAGAATCAATTAATATTACAAAAGTACTAATAAAATATCTAAACAAAGTTAATTTTCGTTTTCAGATAACCATTTGATGTCTTCCAGTAGTTGTTTCACGTTTTTTGTATCTTTATCGGGGCTGTCCAGGTTAGTACCATCATAAAAACCACGAATCCTGCCTTTTTTATCTACCAGTATAAAATTCTCGGTATGCACCATATCGTATAGTTCCGATGATGTTGTGGTCTTAACTGCCAAATACGATTTTCGTGCTATATAGTAAATATCTTTTTTATCTCCGGTTACAAGGTTCCATTTGCCATCTATAGCGCCTTTCTCATCGGCATAAGCCCTAAGCACAGGCACCGTATCAATATCCGGCGTTACCGAGTGTGACAGCAGCATCACATTGGGCATGTTTTTTATTTGCTCCTGTAGCCACGCCATATTCTTTGTCATTTTGGGGCAAATGCTCTGGCAGGTGGTAAAAAAGAAATCGGCCACATATATTTTACCCTCATAATCTTTTTGGGTAATGGTCTTGCCATTCTGGTTGGTAAAGGCAAATGGGGCAATTTTATGATGGTGGGCAACACTTTGTATAGTACTGTCGGCAAGTTCCGGGTTTACATCGGCCGGGCTGTATATCTTAAGTGTTTTTTGTGGTGTAAGCGCGCTATTAAACAAAGCAAGGATAACTGCCGAAAGGATAAGGAAAACTATAAAGAACAGTTTATATTTTTTAAAGAAGGATAACATGGGCAAAATTTTTGCAAAATTACAAAACAACAGGTTGCATACAGGCTACAAATTGCACTTTTATCAGCCTTAAAGTGCTTTATAACGATATTTAACAACAATTGGAAAGGTTTTTGCCTTTCATACTTTTATATTTGTAAACCAAAAGTTTAAAATTAAATGAAAATAAACATCAATGCTAAATATGCTGCGGCTGCCCTTATACTGGGTACCGGCATGAGCAATGCACAAACTACACCTGCGAAACAGGAAAAACCGGGCATTAACCTGCAATACATGGACAAGAGCGTTACTCCCGGCAACGACTTTTTTAGGTATGTAAATGGTAAATGGGTAGACAACACTGAGATTCCCGGCAACAAAACCCGTTGGGGAAGTTTTGACGAACTTCGTGAGCGTACTAACAACGATGCACTTGCCATACTTAAAGAGGCTGCGGCCAATAAAAGCCTGGCAGCAACGTCAGATCAGGGTAAGGCTGCCGCATTGTATAATACCATAATGGATACTGTAGCCCGTAACAAGGCAGGGGTTACCCCGCTTCGCCCCTACCTCAAACAAATAGAGGGCATTAAAACCGCAAAAGACCTTGAGGCGCTTATCATTCAAATGGAACCAATTGGTGGTATTGGCTTTTTTGGCACTTACATAGGTGCCGATGCTAAAGACAGTAACAAAAACACTGTATATCTTGGTATAGCCAGCCTTGGCCTTCCGGACAGGGACTATTACGTATCTGAAGATGCCGACTCTAAAGAGAAACGCGAAAAGTATGTAGCGCATGTTGCTAAAATGCTTGGTTTTATAGGCTATGAAGGTAAAATTGCTACTGAGCAGGCTAAAAAGATACTTGCGCTTGAAACTGCTTTTGCACAGCCGATGATGGACAGGGTAGAAAGCCGTGACGACCGTAAAAGCTATAACCCCATGACCGTTGCAGAGCTGCAAAAACTTGCTCCTGCCATTAACTGGACGACTTATTTTACAGGTATCGGCGTTGCAAAACCACAGGAAATTATTGTTAGCCAGCCTAAATATATAGCTGCGCTTCAAACTATACTGGTTAAAAAAGATGTTGACTCATGGAAAGCGTATTTAAAGTGGACACTTTTAAGGAGGTCTTCATCGATGCTTTCTACCAACATTGAAACTGCAAACTGGGATTTTTACAGCAAAACGCTTAGGGGTGCACTTAAAGAAGAGTACCGCGATAAAAATGCACTGC